>Ga0209544_1000059_pt1 | contig 166078 bp, 148 predicted proteins | sample MesohylPK_FD_187297 | JGI IMG/M metagenome (GOLD analysis project Ga0209544, IMG submission 187297) | Host-associated microbial community of the marine sponge Aplysina aerophoba from Gulf of Piran - sponge mesohyl, lysed by proteinase K... | ecosystem: Host-associated > Porifera > Sponge >... | reverse complement strand
GCAACGGCTCGATCCGCGCATACTGCTTGTCGCTCAGCGTCGTCTGATAGGTCATCTGGTCACCTGGACCGCGCCGCCATCCGCCTCCCACTCTGGCACATCTACGCCGCAATGTGAACAGGCCCTAAAACGGCAACTGTTCTCGTTAGTCAAAACGAACACTACTTGCTACGATGACTGCGGTACGTCGAAACGGTTAGCTCCCTACCAGGCGGCGTATGACGAAAAGGGAGCTACTCTTCCCCGCCGTTTGACAGTCCACAGAGTGTCGAACTGGCGGGGTTATCGGTTTCCGCTCTGAACTCAACAGCGATGACCGCAGCAGAGAGTGACATGCGCCTGTGACCGATCGCCTGACTGTGTTCGTCGATTGGCAGAATGTCTATCGAGGCGCATTGCAGGCTTTTCACGCAGACCGGACTCATGTCACTGATGGGCAGGTCGATCCAGTTGCGATTGCAGAGATGTTGTGTGGACGCGGCCCATTCGAATCCGACCGAGAACTGACTCAAGTTCGTGTGTACACAGGACGCCCTGACTTGAACAGAAATCCGAAGACCTTCCGTGCTCACATAACTCAGTGTGCCGCTTGGGAGCGAGCCGGAGCGACCGTCATCACGCGGCCTCTACAGTACCTGCCTGGTCAGCCCCCTCGCGAAAAGGGAATCGACGTCCAGATCGCCATGGACATGGTCATCGGCGCCTTCGAAAGGACATTTGACATTGGAGTGCTGTTTTCGGTCGATACCGATCTCTTGCCCCCACTCCAGTTCTTAAGTTCCAGCGGTCTAATCTCGGCTCGCGTCGAGGCTGCTGCCTGGCACAATGACCAGTATCGGCGGCGGCTGTATCTCCCACCTCCCTCGCGGCTGTGGTGCCACTTCCTTAATGAGTTCGACTACAACGACGTTCGCGACCTCACGGACTACCGCCCTCGACGTTGAGGCTTCGTTAGCCTCCGTCCCAAGTGGGAATGGAGGCAATCTGTCATGCTCAGCGACTATCGCATTCTCGACCTCACCGACGACCGCGGCCTGATCGGGGGGATGGTCCTGGCCGATCTCGGCGCTGATGTCATTGCAATCGAACCACCCGATGGCAACGCAGCGCGGCGACGCGGGCCGTTCGCCGACGGCTCGTACGACGGCGGCATCGAAGACTCGCTGATCTGGCTGTCCTACGCGCGAGGTAAACGCTCGGCCGTGCTGGATCTTGAGTCGGACGAAGGCCGTGCTCAGTTCATTCAACTCGCAAGCACGGCTGACGCGATCATCGAATCGGCCGATGTCGGAGCAATGGACGCCCTCGGCCTGGGCTATGAGGCGCTCTCCGAGATCAATCCCGGTCTGATCTACGCCGCGATCTCGCCGTTCGGATCTACCGGACCCAAGGCCGACTGGGTTGCTACGGATATCACCGTCGCCGCCGCTGCTGGTCCGATGATCCAGAGCGGCGACAAGGACCGCCCGCCACTCAGGGTCGAACTGCCCCAGACCGCTCTGCACGCCGGAGTCGAAGCGGCACTGGGCATCTTGATGGCGCTGCATGAGCGCAATGCGAGATCTGGGCTCGGACAGTTCATCGATGTTTCGGCCCAGGCTGCCTACGCCCAGGCCACACAGTCCGGGATCATCGCCGCGGCGAACAACTCGGGTTCGTTCGAGCGCTCGGCCGTCGGTGCATCACTCGGACCGCTGGAGATTCGTCTCTTCTGGCCGTGCAAGGACGGCCACGTTGCAATCACCTATCTGTTCGGCGCGGCGATTGGTCCGTTTACCGACCGGCTGATGCAGTACGCGCTCGAAGAGGGCTACTGCGACCAGGAGACCCGCGACAAAGACTGGCTCAACTACACCAACCTGATCCTCAGTGGTCAGGAGCCGCTGTCCGAGTACTTCCGCTGCTGCGATGTCGTCGGCGCTCTCTGCGCCGACAAGACCAAGGACGAGCTGTTCCAGGTTGCCCAGGAACGACGTCTGCTGCTCGTCCCAGTTTCGACCATGAATGACCTGGACAAGAACGAGCATCTGGCCGCACGCGCCTACTGGCGGGATGTCGAGCGCAATGGCCAGACGCTCAAGTTCCCCGGTCCGTTCGCTCAACTCTCGGAGACGCCAATCGAGTACGGCCGACCTGCGCCGATGCTCGGCGAGCACTCGGCTGAGGTACTTGGCGAGTCCCGGACTGTTGCGAGTCTCCATACCGCAGACGGCACTGCGCCGACCGATCCTCCGCTCTCCGATCTAAAGATGCTCGACCTGATGTGGGTCATGGCTGGCCCCGCCGGCACTCGAGCGCTCTGCGACTTCGGCATCAATACGGTCCGGGTCGAGTCCAGCACGAGGATCGATACAGCGCGCACGCTTCAGCCATTCATCGACGATGAGGCCACGCAGCCTGATGGATCGGCGATGTTCCACAACATGAACGCCGGTAAACGCATGATCACGGTCGATCCGGCCAACCCCGAAGGTCGCGAGCTGATCCTTGATCTGGTCCGCTGGGCAGATGTCGTCACGGAATCCTTCACCCCGCGCGCGATGCGCGGCTGGGACCTGACCTGGGAGACGCTGCGCGAGGTCAATCCGCGCCTGATCATGATGTCCTCCTGCCTGATGGGCCAGAGCGGTCCATTGGCCGAGTTTGCCGGTTTTGGCAATCTGGCCGCTGCCTTTGCCGGGTTCACGCCGCTCTGCGGCTGGCCCGATCGTGCCCCGGCGGGACCGTTTGGCGCATACACCGACTACGTCGCGCCGCGCTTCGCCTCCGCCGCACTGCTGGCGGCATTGGACGAGCGCGAGCGCACTGGTCGCGGGCAGTACATCGATGTGTCCCAGATGGAAGCCGCCATCCACTTCCTCACACCGGCCTTTCTGCGCTACAAACTGACCGGCCAGACCTGGCAGGCAAACGGCAACGACGATCCGTACATGTCCCCGCACGGTGTGTTCCCTTCGGAGGGCGAAGATCGCTGGGTCGCCATTGCCTGCCGCGATGACGCCGACCGCGCTGCGTTGGAGTCAGTACTCAACGGCGAATCGCTTGAAGACTGGACGGCCGCCCGTTCGCCGCATGACGCGATGGAAGCACTGCAATCGGTAGGCGTCCCGGCTCATGCCGTGCAGACGTCTGCTGATTGCATTGCCGACCCGCAGTTGCTCCACCGCAACCACTTCGTCGAGATGACGCATCCGACCCAGGGCAAATCGGTCGTCGAGGGCGCACGTATCGTGTTCAGTCGCACGCCGGCCGGCCGTCCACAGGTTGCGCCGACGATGGGCGCTGACAACGATGCCGTCTTGCACGAACTGCTCGGTTACACCGATGAGCAAGTCGTCGAGCTGGTAGCGTCAGGTGCGCTGCAGTAACTCACTTGCAGCGCACCTACTGGAGAACGCGAATGGCAACGCATCACGGCGAACGAATGATCGAGGGCAACGGCATCGAGATCTGCACCGAAGCCTTCGGCGACCCCGCTGATCCTTGCATCCTGCTGGTCATGGGCGCAGGCGCATCAATGCTGCTCTGGGACGTCGGACTCTGCGAGGCCCTGGCCGATGGCGGCCGCTTCGTCATCCGCTACGACAACCGAGACACCGGCAAGACCACATCCTGCCCGCCCGGCGAGCCCAACTACACGCTCAACGACATGGCCGCCGACGGTCCAGCCGTGCTCGACGCGTATGGGATCGAGAAGGCGCACATCATCGGTGCGTCGATGGGCGGCATGATCACCCAGGTGATCGGACTCAACCATCCCGAGCGTGTACTGACACTGACGCCAATCATGTCCACGCCCAACGGTGGCGCCGTGCTTGACTCGATGGAAGGCAAGGAAGCGACGCTCTCGCCGCCCACGCCCGAGGTGATCGAGACCATCATGGAGGGCGCCGCGCTGGACTGGACCGACCGAGACGCGCTGCTGGCCAATCGAGTCAAGATGTTCAAGGTGCTCTCTGGATCTGCCTACCCCTTCGACCCGGCCCGCGAGCAGATCTTCGCCGCCGAAATCGACCGCGCCATCAGCTTCCCCAGCGCGACCAACCACGGCCCAGCCATCGCCCAATCCGAGCCCTGGCACGAGCGCCTCGGCGACCTCGACTTCCCCACTCTGGTGATCCACGGCACCGACGATCCCATCCTGCCCTACGACCATGGACAGGCGCTCGCCGAAATGATCCCCGGAGCTAAGATGCTCACCCTCGAAGGAGTCGGCCACGAAATCCCCGAGGGCACCTGGGACGTCGTCATCCCGACAATCCTCGATCACACGAGCTGACACGAAACCTCGCTCCAGGCTGTACATTGACAGCAAGTGACAGGGAAGAGGAATTCTGCTGTGGCAAAGGTCGTCGAGAACCCCTCCGAGATTGAGCAGGCACCAGTTCCAGTGGAAGATGATGAACTCGGGGCGGAGGTGATCGAGGAGCTCAAACGACGTGTCGAGCGCTGGCGGCGAGGCGAGGGGAATTCAATCCCCCATGAAGAAGTGATGCGCCGGATGGACGCCGAGCGAGGACTGTCGGTCGACTGACAGAGTGCCGTATCGGGTGAGTTGGCGCAATGACGCCTTGGACGATTTGAGCGATCTCTCCGTCCAGCATTACTTGGCTGTGCGGAAAATGGTGGGCAGCTTTCCGCATGATCGTTGGCTCAAAGGGCGACCGTTCCGAAATGCCGATGTGTCGGATGTCACGTTGCTCCTGCTCGAGGCTGGTGATCGGTCAATCGTGTACCGGATCGATGACGAGCAGCATCTCGTTGAGATCTTCTCCATTGTCTAGGCCATAGGTGCGGGCGATCGCTCGCCGCGTCGATAGATCGACATCACCACCCCATTCTCCGTCGATCCGATGCGAACCAGCTCCAGATTCCTCGGCACAGCCCCATCAGCGAACAGCCGCTTGCCGCCACCGACTACGACTGGAAACGTCCACAGCCGATACTCGTCAATCAGGTCGTGCGCGAGCAGCGTCTGGATCAGCTCGGCGCTCCCGTGAACCTGGATCAACGGCCCGTCGCCGGCCTTGAGCCTGGCGATCTCGCCGACAACATCTTCGCTCATGCGAGTCGCAGGACCCCACGCCAATGGACCCTCAGCCGACCGCGTCACCACGTACTTGTGACCGCCATTCAGCCGCGCCGAGACCGGATCCTCATCCGGACTGACATTCGGCCAATGACCGGAAAACACCTCATACGTCTTCCGGCCAAACAACAGGTCATATGGCTCCGACATCGCCTCGGCATACACCTGAGGCATCACCTGCTCCCAGTACGGCGCGCCCCAGCCGCCGCCCGTGAAGCCGCCCGACGAGTCCTCCTCAGGACTGGTCGGACTCTGCATCACGCCATCCAACGTGACAAAACTCAAGATCGCCAGTTCACGCATCGCAAACCCCAGCCTACTTCTCCAGCCCCCGCTTCACGCGGGGGCCCGCTCGGACTGCTCGGCCGCTGCCACCCTCAAGCAAGCTCTCCAGTCCCGGCCCCCGAGCCGGGACCCGCTCGGTTCCCACCGACCCTACAGACTCCCCAACTCCACCGACCGACCCGTCTCCGCCGACTCATAGATCCCAAACACAATCTTCATCGTCTCCAGATTGTCCCGACCGCCACTGACCGGCTCAGCCCCGTCCTCGCAGCAAGCAGCGAAATGGATGATCTCATTGACGTACGGATTATCCGTCGGCAACGACAGGTCACTCGTATCGACCGGCCGGAAGCTTGTCACCGGATCGAAACTCTCGTCGCCCTCCTGCTGAGCGCTGGTCATCACCGCCGGTACCCGATGCCACATCAACGGCGTGTTCTCCGCTGGAGGCGGCGTCCAGGCCGCCCCCTCGTCGCCCAGAATCACCGTCTGGAACAGCCACGGCGCCCGACTCGTCAGACTCGCCGTCAACGTACCGATCGCCCCGTTGGCGAACTCCAGCGTCGCCACGGCCCGGTCCTCGGCCTCGTTCGTGAAGCTCGGGTGCCCGTGCCAGGCCCGAGCTTCGACCCGCACGACCTCGCCCACGAAAAACCGCATCAAGTCCAGGTGGTGCACCGAGAGCAGCGTCACCACCCCGCCGCCGCCGCGCTTGCCGTCGAAGCCCCAGAAGCCCCGACCCGGCGCAATCGGCTGATCCGGATCATCCAGCGCCGCCGTCAGGAACGTATCCACCCGCGCCGACCAGATCCGTCCCAGCTCGCCCGTCTGGATCCGACGCCGCAGCGCCACATACGTCGGCACATGACGCAGATGCTGCGCCACCATGAACGTCACCCCCGCCGCCTCCGTCGCCTCCACGATCGACCGGCATTCCGCCATCGAGATCGCCATCGGCTTCTCCAGCAGCACATGCTTGCCCGCCTCGGCCGCCGCAATCGCCAGCTCCGCATGCGTGTCGTGGATCGTGCAAATGTCGACCGCGTCGATGTCCGCCAGCTCAAACATCTCTCGCGCGTCGCTGAAGATCGCGTCGGCCCCAATCTCGGCCTCCGAGGCAAACGCCCGCGCCCGCTCCTCGCGGATGTCGCAGACCGCCTCCAGCCGGATTCGCCCCGGATCCAGTTGATAGCCCGGCAAATGCTGCCGAGAAATTCCACCCGCGCCAATCAAGCCAACCTTCAGCGGTTCCGCCATCGCACAGCCCCAGTCCTGCGCCTCATGTACTGCGTCGCATGTGCCAGAGGCTACCGATTCCAGACCCCATCCACCGAGTCCCCGCCTAGACTGGATCCGGGCCCTTAGCTCAGTTGGCTAGAGCAGCGGACTTTTAATCCGAAGGTCCTGGGTTCGAGTCCCAGAGGGCCCACCAGCCATCGTCTCCTTGAAAGGGCAAACCTAATGCAGTTTGCGCTGGTGGACGGTGTTCGTGCGAAGCCGGCCAAGGGAAGAAGGGGCGAGTGCCAGTATTGCGGCGCGGGAATGGTCGCCAAGTGTGGGCGAATCAAAGTCTGGCACTGGGCCCACCTGCCAAGGGCAAACTGCGACCCGTGGTGGGGAGGCGAGACTGATTGGCATCGAGACTGGAAAAACTGCTTTCCTGAGGAGTGGCAAGAAGTGATCCACTTCGATGATCAGACCGGAGAGAAACATATTGCCGACGTGAAGACTCCGCACGGATTGGTCATTGAGTTCCAACACTCACCGATGAACTTCGATGAAATGGCCAGCAGAGAGTCGTTCTATCAGGACATGATCTGGGTAGTCGATGGTGACAGAGGCAGCACCGATCCTGGCATGTTTAGTGTCGGACTGTCGTGGAGAGAACCGCTCAGTTTTCGGCCCCTAATCCTCGGCGCGAAATGGTGGGGTCGAAGTGGGCTACTCCGAAGATGGTCAGAAGCTAATGCGCCGGTGTATATCGACTTTGGCAGTATGGGGCTTTGGCGGTTTGCAAAGTGGTGGGCAGAGGATAATGTTGGAGCGTTCGCGCAGGTGCACGCAGATTGGCTCATCGAAGCTTGCGAGAATGGTGATTCGATCCCTGTGCGCTACGTTCCAGAAGAAGAAGAGGCTGAGTGGAAATCTCAGGACTTCATGGTTGAGGTTGACATGGAGGAACTCCAGGATTGGGACGGTGAGTGAGTCCAAAGTGGACCACTCCTTCGCGCAGGCCAAAGGCCGTACCAATCACATCGACAACCTCCAGCTCCTTTGCGGCCACTGCAACTCGGTCAAAGGCGATCGAGGTATGAAACACCTGCGCACCAAACTGGAGCTGGCATCCGGGTAGCGATGGCGAGAGAGGAGTAGTTGTGGATCCGAGCACACTTGACAACATCACCGCCTATGGGAGTCTTGCTACCCCCGTTGTGCTGGCCGTTATCTCAGCGGTCTTTCTCTTCCTTCGACTTCGTTGGGAGGCGACCAGGAAGAGGGAAGAGGACGAACGCGCCACTGCCAGGCAGAGGGAAGAGGACGAGCGCGCTGCCGCCAGGCAGAGGGAAGAGGACGAGCGCGCTGCCGCCAGGCAGAGGGAAGAGGACGAGCGCGCTGCCGTCAGGCAGAGGGAAGAGGACGAGCGCGCTGCGGCCAGAAAGCAGGATGACGACGCCAGGGCACGAGCGCAGCGGTTGGAGGATGAAATGAGAGAGACTCGAATGGATCTCGCAGAGAAGATTCTGATGCCGTTCATCGATGCTCTCAATTCATCCCGGCAACCCAACAAAAGAAAGGGCTGGCGTGGCGCACGAGGTCGACAACCGGAGACGCCAGAGATTGATATCGCGGAGTTTCGGAAGGTGGCATTTAGACTGTCGCTCTACGGCGACGACGACGTACTCAAAGCTCTCAATGAATTCATGCAGTTGGCTTACTCAATGGAGGCAGGACAGCACTCAGACGATCCTCTTTTAGTACTGAAGCCGTTGGGTGGGCTGCTACTGGCAATACGCAGGAGCGCCGGCAACGAAGACACCAGCCTTGGAGAACTGGAGATTCTTGAATGGATGATCTCAGACCTTCGGGCCATTACGCCAAAAGGACATGGATAGTCTTGCGAATGGGCCAGGGCCCAACCGCTTGACCACACACGAGAATGTTGCGACGCATGCTCTCCACGCCCCTCCCCCGCACCCGACCCGCAAAGCGACCCCAATCACCAATCCAACTCCACCGACAACGACCAAACCAAATCCGATTATCACCACCGCGAAGCGGGTCTGAGTCATCGCAAGATCGACACCCCACAGAGCAACGCTCCAAGCTCCTGCATCGTCTCGATGGGCGCTGGCTGACTTCGTTCTCGCCATTGGCTGATCAGCTCATCGCTGCCGAAGTCATGGAGCAGAGTCCAGGCGACCGCCCGCTTCGGGAAGTCACCGTCAACAAGCAAGCCCGGCCCGTATCCGTCGATCACCGCACGAGCGAGAGCAGGGTCGCGCCCACAAAACCCCATCCAGACCGGCATCCACTCATACTCCAACACCCCGATCTTGGCATCCCCGAAATCGATCAGCGCTTCAATCGTCCACCCACCTTCGACCGGCGCGCAGAGCACGTGATCCGCGCCGAGGTCGCCATGCACGACGCTCCGTGACTCCGGGAGGTCAGCCGCAATCGCCTCGTCCAACAGGGACTCAAGCGGCCCAACGAGGATGTCTGCCAGCACCCCAGCTTCGGTCAGTTCGACGACCGCCTTCTGCCGCCGCTCCGATACGACGTCGGCCCAGACCTGCTCAGTCGTGTCGCTGGCCAACTGCCCTGCATCCAGGTCGTGAAGCGCTCGCACGATTCCGCCGAGCTGAGCCGCCAGCGACAGGGCGGCTTCTTCGGAGAGTTCACCACGAATCTCTGAGAACGGCCGCGCCTCGCAGTAGCGAGTAATCAGGTAAGGCCAGGAGCCTCCTCCACCGTCCGCGATGTGTCCGTAGCCCAGGACATCGGGAACGGGGATCTCCTCATGATCGTTGAGCGCTTCGAGCAACGTCCGCTCAAACTCGAACTCGTCCCAGAACGGGCTGTAGATCTTGAGCGCGTACGCCCGGTCGAGCAGGAAGACCGCGTTGGTGTTGGCGCTGGCGGACCGGAGCTGCCTGTAGCTGATCTCCTCGCGGTAGCAGATCGCGTCTACCAGCGGCTGCCAGACCGAGGCGTCGTTGTAGATCCGAGTCCAATCGTCCCAGCTATCAACCCGGATCAAGGGCAACATCGCTCTGCCGCAATCCAGTTGAAGCTAGCCGTTGTCGTAGCCGCCGGTGATCGGGTTGTCCTGGCGTTGGCCGGCTGATCCCTTGGGGGCGAAGTCTTCGATGGTATTGCTCAGGTCGTCTCGATCTCTGGGTGGAGGAATCTGCTCGGGACCCTGGTGCTGGCTGGCGATGTGCAGCGTCTGCGTGGGGAAGGCGAACTCGACTTGCAGCTCCTGCGCCAGGCGGATGATGTCGATGTTGAACACGTGCCTCGTGCGTAGCTCCTCGTTCCAGGTCGACGCCGCGATGAACGTGTAGATCATGATGTTCAGGCCCGAGTCGCCGAAGCTATGCAGCTCGACGATGTAGTAGTCATGCCGCATGTTCGAGTTCGAGCGCACAATCGCCCGCACGCCCTCGACGAACGCCTGGATCCGGTCCGGGTCGGTGTGATACGCAAGCCCGACGGTCGTGTAGTACCGCCGCCAGGTGCGCTGGCCCATGTTGTTGACCGCGGTATCGGTCATCCGCGCATTGGGCACCGTAATCAACGAGTCGGCAAACGTGCGCACCCTGGTCGAACGGAAACCGACCTGCTCGACCGTGCCCTCAATGTCGCCGACGATCACCCAATCGCCAACCTGGAACGGCTTGTCGGCCAGGATGGTCGCGCCGCCGAGCAGGTTCTTCAACGTGTCCTGCGACGCTAACGCGACGGCGACGCCGCCGATACCGAGCCCCGCGATCAGCGACGTAATGTTGATGTCGAGGTTCTGCAGCACGAAGATCGCGCCGATCGCGCCGACGAAGATCTTGCCCGTAGATCGTGCCAGTGGGACCAACTGATCGTCGAGCTTGGAATCGGTCTCCTGCGCAATCTCGCGCCAGTAGTCGGCGGCCGCGTCGACCAGGCGGAAGCCGACCAGTACGCCGGCGAAGGTCGAGGCGAAGTTGGCGAAGATCGCAACCACATCCTCGACATCGGAATCGAAGTCGAGCACGGGAAAGCCGATCGCCAGCGTCACAGCGCCCAGCATCAGCAAGAGTGGACGTTGCAGTCGACTCAGCTCAAATCGCCAGAACTCATGACGCTCGGGAACCGTACGTCGCGTGATGGCCGCGTTGAGCGACCAGACAATCGCAAACCGCGCGACGACGATGATCACCGCCATCACGCCCAGCCCAATGAACTGCCAGACCTCAATCCCAATGACGGCCTCGTGCAGCCAGTTGAAGACAAACTCAGGCGGCAAGTCGAACACTCCCGGCGAACCAACAGGTCTCTTGGTTCGAGTCTATTCCCGCCTCGAAGTAGAGAGTTGGTAGCGAGTGCCCCGCGGCTCAACTGCGGCAGAACCGCGGCAGTTACTGGATGTTGCGCAACTGGGGATCGAGATAGTCGCGTAGCCAGTCTCCGAGCAGGTTTCCAACCAGGGCGACGATCATGATCGTGATTCCTGGGAATCCGGTCAGCCAGAAGCGGATCTTGAGCAGGTCGCGACCCTCGGCGACCATCTTGCCCCAGGAGATCGTTTCCGGTCCTGCGCCTGCTCCAAGGAACGACAGCGACGCCTCGGCGATGATCACTGTCGACACGTTCAGAGTCGCCAGGATCACGACCGAGTTGACCACGTTCGGTAGCAGGTGTTGGACCATGACTCGCAGGTCGGTCGCGCCGAGCGTCCTGGCGGCGACGACAAACTCCCGCTCGCGCAGACTGAGCACCTCGGCCCGCACCAGGCGGGCGTATGGCGCCCAGAGGAACACGATCAGGATGACAATCACGTTTCTCAACGACGGCCCGAGCATCGCCGCAATCAGCAAGGCGAACAGCAGCGCCGGAAATGCCAGTTGCACTTCCACCAGCCGCATCGCAAACGAATCGAACGCCCCTCGCCGCCAGCCGGCCAGCAGTCCAGCGGCAGTGCCGAGGATCAACGAACCGGGAATCACCGTGGCGATCACCAGGAGGGAGGTCTGACTGCCCTTGATCAGGCGGCTGAGTGAGTCGCGCCCGAGTCCGTCGGTGCCGAGGAAGTGCTCGGATTCGCCATCCTCCTGCCAGACCGGACCCTGCAAGCGGCTGATCAGGTTCTGGTCGGTCGGATCGTGCGGCGCGATCAAGTCGGCAAAGATGCCGGCGATCACGAAGATTCCAATAAGGACGAGATAGACCGTCAGCAGCGGCCAGCCGCGAGGCAATCGCCGAGTCCACCGTCTCTGTCGGGCGAACAGGCCGCCGAAGGCATCGTCTACCGGGACGCCCTGCGCGCTCATGTCTCGCCGCCCACTCGGATGCGGGGGTCGAGGAAGTTGTAGGAAATGTCGACGAGGATGTTGATCGCGACGAACCACACGGCGATCACCAGCACGCCCACCTGGATGACGGGGAAGTCGCGCAGGGTGATCGAGCGGAAGATCAGGCGACCGACTCCGGGCCAGGCGAAGACGACCTCGACAATGATCGAGCCGGCCAGGAGTTGCGCCAGCATGATTCCGAGCACGGTGATCAGGCCGAGCAGCGCGTTGCGCATGGCGTGACGCAGAATCACGGTGCGGTCGGCCAGTCCCTTGGCCCGCGCGGTGCGGATGTAGTCGTTACTGAGCACCTCGAGCATGCCCGAACGGGTGAGCCGCATCGCCGCGGCCGCTCCGAATCCAGCCAGCGTGATCGCCGGCATGATCAGGTTCTCGAACCCGCCACGACCGCTCGTTGGCAGCCAGCCGAGTTGCACCGCGAAGATGAAGATCAGCAGTAGGCCCAGCCAGAAGTTGGGCATCGCCTGACCGACCAGGGCGATCAGGCGGGCTATCAAGTCCGGTACCGATCCACGCCTGAGCGCGGCGAGAACTCCAATCGGTACACCAACCGCCAGGATGAGGACGAACGCGGCCAGGCTGAGCTGGACCGTCGCCCAGAGCCTCGACGACACTTCGTCCCAGGCCGGTTGCTCGGAGAAGATCGAGTCACCGAAGTCGAGGCGCAGGACTCCCCAGAGGAAGTTGCCGTACTGGACGATCATCGGATCGAGCAGTCCCAGCCGGTCGCGGGCGGCGTCGATCGCCTCCTGGGTCGCGTTCCGTGCCGAATACGCCTCGATCGGATCACCGATTAGTCGGCTGCCGACGAATACGAGCGAGACAACGACAAAGACGACTGCAATCGACTGCAGCACTCGCGGAATCAGGTGCGAAGCCATGGCTTGCCCTCTAACCGCGTTGCGTCGCTACCTGCGATCCGGTTCCTAGGTCTTCATCGACTTCAGGTTCCAGAGCTCGACCGAAGGCGGCTGCAGGAAGTACGGGTCCCAATGCAGTCGCGACGCGGCGACATGGGTCTGGACCAACTCGAAGAGGAAGATCCAGGAGGCCTCGAGGTAGTGGATGCGTACGAGGTCACTCAGTAACTGTTGGCGCTTGTCCGTGTCGAATTCGGTCTTGGCTGCGGCGAGCAGCCGGTCGACCTCGGCACGCTCGTCACTCAGCACCTCGACGCGGTGCTCATAGGTCGCCGCGCTGTCGACGGAGATGGCCATCGAACCGATCGATGTGAATCCGGCAGACTGCGGGAACAGGTACGGAGCGGTCAATTCTTTGTTACGCGCTTCGCCGAGGAACTTGGAAATGTCTTCGGGTATCAGGTTGACGATGAAGCCAACCTCGCGCAGCATCTCGGCGATCGCTTCCATGAAGAGTTGGTCGTTGGTGTAGAGGCCGGCGAGATAGATCAGGTCAGTCTCGACTCCGTCTGCGTAGCCGGCTTCCGCCAGGAGGCGCCTGGCTTCGTCGGGGTCGTAGCCCCAGCGCTGCTCGGGCAAATCCTCGGGGAATCCGAACTGGCCCGACGAGAGCGTGTACGTGTAGTTCTCGCGACCGGTCATGATGTTTTCGGTGATCGCGTCGACATCGACCGCGAGGTTGGCGGCAATACGCACGCGTCGGTCACGCCACGGGTTGGGCTGACCGGGGTTGTACGGGTCCTCCTCAATCGTCATCGGTAGTTTGATGTGCAGACCACGCTGAGCCGGGTGATAGAAGACGTTGTAGTCGCCACTCTCGCCCAGCGGGACCGCCAGGTCGGGCGGAATCGAGTTGGCTAAGTCGACTTCACCCGCTTCCAGCGCCGACACGCGAGCGCCAATCTCCGGGATCAACCGTGCTTCGTAACCTGCCAGGTAAGGCAGTCTTGGCGCGTAGCCGTAGTCGCGGCCGTTGTAATAGTCGTCGTTGCGCACACTCTTGATGTACTCGTCGGCCGACCATTCCACGAACTTGAAGGATCCGGTAGCAACGGGGAACTGGCCGTAACCATCGTCGCCCACCTCTTCGATGTAAGCCTTGGGGAACATAGGGAAGCCGCCCAGCGCCAGGCTGTTGGCGGCGTCGACGCTCGGCGCCGCCTGCTCGATACGCAGGGTGTTCTCATCGACCAGTTCGTTGTCGCCGGTCCAACTGAGCTCACCGGTCCAGGCCGAGTTGTACTCGGGGTTGTACTCGGCTTTGCCGGTCAAGCGGTCGATGGTGAACTTGACATCCTCGGCCGTGACCGGGCTGCCGTCGTGGAAGGTACGGCCTTCGTTCATGGTCACGATCAGCGACTCGGCGCCGACGAACTCCCACTCGGCCAGTCCACCTGGGACTGCGCTGCCAAATGGGTCGAGTGGGAAGACTGCGGCGTAGTGATAGTTGTTCGACGCTGACTGTCCACCACGGGCGAGCGCGCTGCCCTGGTCGAGAATCTGCGGAAACGCGCCATAGGCGCCGATGGCGGTGGCGCTGTAGTCGATGTTGTCGTCGGCGACGGCTTGCTGCTCTTGCTGTTGGGCCTGCGCCTCGGCAGCAGATTGCTCCTGCTGCTCCTGCTGCATGGCCTGTTGTTCGGCCTGCTCGTCCTGCTGCTGCATGGCCTGCTGCTGCTCTTGCTGCTGCATCGCCTGTTGCTGCTGCATGGCCTGTTGTTGCTGATCCTGCTGCTGATCTGCCTGAGCGACCGCCTGCGGCTGATCATCGTCGTCGTCGCCACCACAGCCAACCAGCGCCAGGCCGGCTGCACCGACGCCGGCTCTCGCCGAAGCTCGTAGCAACGAGCGCCTGCTCAACCGTGACCTACGGAGTTGTGTCCAGTGTCTCGACATGGTGTTCTCTCTTCGCTTCCTGTAGCCATTCGCCAACGCGAAACATAGCGAACTGAGGTTAAGGCTAGACGAACTACATCGGACGAGGGCTGGAGCAACAACACACCGAGAATCGGGCCTAGTGCGTCTCCTTCCCACCGCTCAAGCCCTAGCCTGTTCCAATGCATGTAGATCCTGCCGAGCACCCGATGGTCGAACGTGCGCGAGCTCTACAACCGGAGATCGCTGCGCGCGCGGACGAAACCGAGGCCGACGGCAGCCCACCCGCTGACCTGATTGAGACCATCACCGACGCTGGCCTCTATCGGCTGTTCATCCCGGCCGCTGCCGGAGGCGAGGAAGTCCCGCCGCTGGTCGTGTTCCATGCGATCGAGGCGCTGGCTGCCGCTGATCCCTCGACCGGCTGGGTCGTGATGTTGGCGTCTGAACTCTCGCTGGTCAGCGGATTCCTGGAGACCGAGCACCTGCGCGAGATGATTGGTTCAGACGAGCCAGGCGGTCCGCGCTGCCGGATTGCCGGATCGAGCCGTCCCACCAATCTGGGCACTCGAGTTGAGGGTGGATGGTTGGTCAACGGGATCTCGACCTTCGCTAGCGGTGTCGATCATGCGACTCACGTTGTGATTGCATTCAAAGATGAGGCAAATCCGGGCGATCAGTACATGTCGTTCGTCGACCCGGAGCAGGGTGAGATTCTGCGGACATGGGACACCATGGGCCTGCGTGGCACCGGCTCGCACGACTATCGCAACGAGGACGTCTTTGCTTCCGATCAGCGGACGATGAAGTTTGGATCCAGACCGGTCGCCCCTGGTCCGAACTGGCGTATTCCCGATGGTGGTATCGCCAGTTGGCTGCAGAATGGCGGGCAGGCGGTCGGTGCAGCTCAGGGTGCGATCGACGAAGTCGTCCGGTTTGCCAAGCACGTCGACAGCAAGAGCGACTCGCGCTCGCTTGCCGAACGCGAGCACTTCCGCGTTGCCGTGGGGCGCGCCCAGGCTCGCGTCGGCTCGGCGCGCTCGTATGTTCGCGAGATGGGCTCTCGGGCCTGGGAGTCGGTCGTTGCCGGCGATCCGGACCTCGATGCCGTCGCGCAATGGCGTCTGGCCAATGTGAACGCCGTCCATGCTGCGACAGAAGCGGTCGAGATGCTCTTTCCGGCCGCGGGCACCAATGCGATTCATCGACGCTGGACGCTCGAACGTCGTTTCCGCGACTTGCAGGTCGCGCGCCGACACAACGCGGGGCTCGATTTCAACTGGGACGCAGGTTCCCGCCACATGCTCGGTCTGCCCCCGCTGACTCGCGGCAACGCGATACCCGATCGGGATCGGTTCAGCTCTGATCGGGCCTAGGGCGTGCACATGCGGTGTGTGATAGTGGATGGGCGCCAAACGGCTTTGGAGGTGGTGAGCGGGACCCCCTCAGCCTTCGGCAGCTCCCCCTGCAAGGGGGAGCGGGGAGTGCGGACGCGCCTCATCCGTCATTGCCGCGCTCCGTCGCAGCCTGCCCCGCACTTGATGCGGGGGCAATCTCGCTGCGTACAGCGCAGACGTCCGTTCTTGTAGATGCGAGATACCCGCGGCAAGCGCGGGAATGACGGAATGTGATGCGAGAGCCTGACAGGGCAATTGCAAGCACGGCGTAGACTCGAAACGCTATGGCGATTGCCTCGAACGGCGTGAGCGCCGGTCCCGATGATGTTCACCAGATCCGCCGACGCTTTGCCCGGAATATTCCTGTCTACTACCTGTTCAATGGCGTCAGTGGCTTTCTGATCTGGATGCCGATCTGGGTGATCTACCTGCAGGAGTTCCGGGGCATGAGCCTGACCCAGATTTCGACGATCGAGTCGCTCTTCTGGCTGACGGTCGTACTGGCCGAAGTACCGACAGGAGCAGTGGCCGACCGCTGGGGGCGTCGTACGTCGCTGGTGATGGGCGGCGCCTGTTTCTGTCTGGGATCGGTCGTCTTTGCGTTTAGTTCGACCTACGTTGTACTGTTGGCCGCCTATGTCATGGTTGCGATTGCTATCACGTTGTACTCCGGCGCTGGACATGCGCTCATCTATGACACGTTGCGACAGACCGGCCGCACCAGGGACTACGAGAAACACATCGGACGTTCTGACGCAATGGCCTTTGGCTCCATGCTGATCGCTACGTTGCTGGGCGGGCCGCTGGTCGCGTTGGTTGGCTACTCAGTCACGATCCTTCTGGGCGCGATCGCCATGGGAGTCGCGGGTTGTATCGCCCTGTTGCTACGTGAACCGCCGCGTAGTGAGGCGGAGATTTCCTCGCTGCAAGTCAGCGAGGCTGGGACGAATGGGACTGGCGACCAGTCCGGCCGTACAGGTCAGACCGGCGAGAGCCGGAGCGGATTGCTGGCCAACATGCTGACAGGTGTCATGGTGGTCTGGAGACGCAAGACGCTCTTCTGGTACATCCTCTTTGGCACGGTGATTGTCGCGGTCATCACGATTACCGAGTTCCTGTTGCAACCCTTCGTCGTTCAGCACGGCGTTGACCCATCTGCTGGCGTGACGACCGGATTCACATACTCGGGCATGCTGATGTCGCCGGTCGCCGGGATGGTCGTGGGCTCGCTGCTGGCAGCCTGGGTGGCGAGCCGATTTGGCGAACGGCGCTCGCTCATGGTCCTGCTGTTTGCGGGAGCGGTCCTGTTCCTCGCGCCGGTGCTCTGGGATTCGCTCTGGGTCGTGGTCGGATTTGGAATGCTGGCAGCGGTCCGCGGCATGACCCGTCCGATCGCGACGGGTTACATCAATCGCCGCATTCCATCAGACCAGCGCGCAACGGTGCTGTCGATGTTCCAGCTTTCAACCGCATTGATGATCGCGATCTTCATGCCGATAGCAGGGACCGTCGCAGATATGGTCGGCTTTCAGGCGTCGTTCGGGTCGTTGTTGCTGATTCTCCTGGTCGCCGGAGGCGTCTTCGCAACGGTTTGGCGTCGGCTGCACGGTCGGGAGCAGGCGGCGTTTGCTATCACATTGAACTCAATGACAAAGCCTCAGGCGACGAAATCTCGCTAGCTGCTGATCGCTGTTCCCGCACTCTGACGTGCCCCCCTCTGCCTCCGACATCTCCCCCGCATTGGGGGGGAGAAGGGGAGCGCTAGTGTGCGAGGCGTCCTTAGACGGCGTACTCAAGGTCGCCGTCGACGTAGGTTTGCTGGACCACGATGTCTCGGATGTAGGTTGGGTCGACCAGCGTTGGATCCTGGCTGAGCACCACCAGATCAGCTCGTTTGCCGACTTCGATGGAGCCGGCCTCGTGCTCGCGGAACATCGCAGTGGCCGAGTTCAGCGTGTAGGTTCTGAGCGCCTCGATCGGCGTGATCGCCTCGTCTTCGACAATCACCTTGCCCTCGCGAGAACGCCGCGAGACGATGCTGTAGAGCCCGAGCAGCGGTTCCACCGGCGCACAGGGGAAGTCGGAACCTGAGGCGACGAAGAGACCAGCGTCGAGCATCGAGCGATAAGGAATCGGCGGCGAAACGATACCCGCCTCGGCGGTGCGCGTCTCGAAGTAGTCGCCAATTGCCTGCAGGAACGGCGGCTGGTGCGAGATGATCACGCCGAGCGATTTGGCCCGGTCGATCTGCTCAGGAACGGCGAAACTGAAGTGTTCGATGCGGTAGCGCGGATCATCGCGGGGAATCTCCCGCTGGGCGCGCTCAAAGGCGTTCAGGCCCTGCTCGACGGCTCGGTTGCCGATGCAGTGGATGGCGACCTGCAGCCCGTGCGAGGCGGCGTCGAGGACGAGGTGGTCGACCTCTTCCTGGCCGTAGTAGGGCTCGCCGACTGGTTCGGTCGTGCCGTCCTCGTGGCAGACGGTCATGGCCGGACTGGGCCAGACTGGGTCCATGAAGATCTTGACGATGCCGCCGCGCAAACGGTCGGACACATCGTCCTCCATGTATGCGCCGCCGGCGGCATCTTCGGGGGCGGCGAAGAATCCAGGTCCTCCGCGCATCTGGTGAATCACGATCGGGAGCTGGCCGCGCTCGTCGGTCAGTCGGTAGATTTCCGCGCTCTCAGGCATGACCAGGGCATCGCCAACGCTGGTGATGCCGTGTGACAGATGGCGCCGCGCGTTCTGTTCGACCAGACCGGCGACGACATCGGGACCGAAGGTATCGATGTAGGAACGCATCGAAGCGTGATGCACCGGGTCCATGGCGCGTTCCCAGAGCACGCCGTTGGGTTCGCCATGGTCGTCGAGACGGATTTCACCGCCCGGTGGATTTGGCGTGTCGCGGTCGATCCCGACCATCGCCAGCGCGGCCGAGTTGGCGTAACAGGCGTGGTAGGACGAATCCATCACGCAGACGGGATTGTTCGGGGCGACCTCGTCGAGTTCGTTACGGAACAGGACCGTATCGCCGGTCATGTCGAAGTTGCGAGCACTAAAGCCCAGGCCCCAGATCCACTGCCCGTCGGGGCTGCCATCGGCGGCGGCTGCCAGCGCGTCGAGCACGGCCGCCTTGTCCGCTAACGGCGGCGTCCGGCAGTCGACCGAACGCGGCTCGAAGGTCGTCATCGAGAAGTGGTTATGTGGGTCGCAAAAGCCGGGAATCAGGGCGCGACCGCGCAAATCGACGTGCGTGGCGTCTGGTCCCACTGCCTGCCTCGCCTCTTCGCTATCGCCGACCGCGACGATCCGGCCATCGCGCACGGCGACTCCGGTGGCGATCCGATCAAGCGCGTCAATCGTCAAGACACGTCCACCCGTGAATAACAGTTCCATGGTCGGCTCCTTTGCCAGGGCGATTGGGCGCCGTGCTGAGGCTAGTGAATCTGTCACGTGATGCGGCGGTGCCTCTTGACCCTCTCCCCTTTGGAGACCTTTGAAAGACTTCTTTTCTCCCCCCTTGCGGGGGAGATGCCGAAAGCCTGCCCCGGGCTTTACCCGGGGGCAGAGGGGGGTTCCCTGTCTGTTGGTCCTATCTGGTCGTCGCCAGCCGACCCCACCTCTGTCACTCTGTGACATCTCCCCCCGCAAGGGGGGAGAGAGGAATCGGAGGATATGCATCAGTCTCCGCAAGGGGGGAAGAGGGGAGGCACAGGATCGCGGAAAGGACTCGCCGACGCGCCTATTCGCAGACCGGTTCGTAGGAGTAGTTGTGGTTTCGTAGCTCATAGAGGACCGAGCGCAGGGCTTCGACAGTCTGGCTGCGGTCGCCTCCGCCGTCGTGCAGGACGATGACGGCGTCGGGTGCTGCGCCCTGGAGGATTCGCCAGACGATCACATCGGCGCCAGGCTGGCTCCAGTCTCCCGAGCGCACGGTACCCATGACCAACCTGATGCCCATGGCTTCCAGGCGTTGAGCCGAGTCGCTATCGATGCTGTAATTCGGCGGCCGCAGACACGGTGTGTGATGTTCGCCGAGCATTGCCCGAGTGCGGCTGATGGTCTCTTGCATCTCTTCCGGCGTCAGATTGGGCAACATGTCGTGGTTCCACGTGTGGTTGGCTAGCGTGTGTCCCTCGTCGACGATGCGTTTGATCAGGTCTGGGTAGTACGCGGCGAGCTGGCCAATGACAAAGAACGTGGCTCGCGCGTTGTAGTGAGCAAGGATGTCGAGGATTTGCGGTGTGTAGAGCGGGTGCGGGCCATCGTCGAAGGTCAGATGCAGTTTTGCCGGCGGGATTGTTAGTGCTTGTGGTTGTGCGATGCGCAACAGGTCGTCGGTGCAGCCACTGAGTGAACCTCGACAGACGATCGACGGATTGAGGTTGATCTGCAGTGGATCGGTGGAATCGGCGACCGCCGTGACTTCCCAGAGATCCGTGCGGCTGTCGACGCGGCGGATCGTCGTGATCTGACCGCCGACTGCGTCGAACGCTCGATCGTTGAGGTCTCTTGTGCTGGTCAGCAGCGGCTCGCTGAACTCAACCAGGTACTTGATCTGCTCGAGGCCACTGTGGTGTTCAGGCACGTCGAGGAAGCGCGCCGTGATCGGTGGACCAGGGATGGTCGAATCGACCGGATCAGATAGCCGCACGTGTTGCTGCGTGCAAATGGCGGTTGGGTCGGCGCAGGTCGCCGCGCCTAACAGGCGGATGCGGACACTGCGCCGACTGTCCGGCGTGATCCCGACCCGCCAGGTGTTCGGTTGGCCGTCAACCGGCGTCACCGAGGTCACGGCTCCGGAAGTGACGCCAATCGAGTCGGCGCTAAAGCTGACCGGTTCGCTGAAACGGACGTTGACTGAGAACTCTTCGCCAGAATGCTGTTCCGGTACACGCCCAAAGTCGGCGGTCAGCCTGGGAGTTGGCCAGAGCAGCGTGTCAACCTGGGTCGTCGCAAGCGGCTGCTCGCGGCTGATGCTCAGCCTGGCCAGCGAACCTACCTTCCACGAGGTATCCGCACCGAGCCAGAGGAGCCGCTCGCCGGATGAGCCTCGCACGCGGATGCTGTCGCACGACGACAGGTCGGCGATTCGCTCACCCTGCACGTTCTCCACGCTCAACCTGAACTCGAAGCTCGACGGAGCCTCTCCCTGCAAGTCGACGAAGAACCCCTCCTCGCGTTGCAGCGCGCGCAGGACTCGGTAGCGCACGCCCTCGAGCGTGAACTCATTCGGCGCCAGCCAGCCAATGCTGTCGTCGGACGAGTAGCCCATGTCGTGCGGTTGGCGTTGGGTCGTGCCAACCGACAAATGGCCTGACCAGATCACCCTGGAGTCGATCGCCTCAGCCCCTGCAACTTCATTGGTCGGCTCTGGGTATCCCCGCCAGTCCATGCCGTAGCTCGATAGATGACGGCCGGCCTGAGACCACTCTGACCAGCGACCGCAGATGCCGGCACGGACGCGGAAGGTGTCGAACGTGGTGCCATTGGGCATGTTGGCGAGAATCGCGCGCGATCCGCTTAGCGACTCGTTGATCCCCAGTTGAGGATCGGCGGTATCGGTCCAACCGGTCGGACGCCAGACCTGCATCGAGTAGCGGTCGGCGCCTGCGACGTCGTTCCAGTCGACCTCGACGATGCCCTCGTGTAGCGGACGGACGACCAGAGTGTCTGGAGGAAGGAGATCGGCAGGTGGAGAGCTGACCGGCAGATTCCAGTTCAGCATCAAGACCAGTCCGGCCAGCGCGATTGCTCCGGCAAGCATGGTCAACCTCGCCTACCGATTTGCTTACCGAGTTGCCCGACGCACCAACCAAGGCCAACCAGGATTGGGTGAGGGCTATCACTTGTCATAATCAATATCATAACGGTGTTATGAACCTGGTGAATGCTTACGAATGGCAGGAGTAGCACTTCATCTCACCAGGGATCGGCTGTGATGTACCGAATGGCTGTTCGATGACCGAGACAGGTCCGGTCGCGGTTAGGCTGTCGTGCAGGGGTGGCCGGAGACGGTCAAATGCGTGTGTTTCTGAGCCGTCAGCGGGTCCGCTGGCGGCGAGATCTACTGCCTGGTCGATCCGAGATGAGCATGATTCGACGGCTACTGGTCGTCTTCGCCGCCTCGCTGTTCGCTGTGGTTGTTGGCCAGGCGTCTGGGCTGGGCACAGCGCTGGAGGCAACGACCGAGCCAGGCGTCGCGTCCGTGATCACGTCTCCAAGTCCTCTGGACTGCGTTGAAGAGGACTCTGCAGAGGCGCAACTGATCTCGGTCGAGCCCATGCCCTGCTCGCGCATGCTTGTCATCGGGCGATGGGCGGCGATTACCGATCAACGACGTGATGTGCTGGATCTCAGCTTCGGAGAAGTGCGGCGGGTGCTTCGTGGTGAGGTGCTGGATTGGTCCGAGCTGGGCGGCAGCGAGCAACCGCTCACGGTCATCCTTCCGATCTCGCAGGCAGGCGCGATCGGTGAGGCGCTTGGTATCCCGTTTGTCGAGCTAGCGGTTGAGTTCGTACCTGAGGATGAGTTGACAGAGCGAGTGGCCAGAACGCCCGGGGCGTTCGCGCTGATTGAGCCGGAACGGCTTGAGGTCGGCGTGTTGGCATTGACGGTCAATGGGCACGATCCGTACCAGGACCCGGCGCGACAGTCTCCGCTGCGTCAAGTGCGCTGGGTGCGCGCACGGACGCCGCAGGAGGCTGTCCAACGCCTCGCAGAGCGGCGAACTCAGGTGGCCGATCGGTTCGACCCTGTCGGTATGGCTATGACCGGAGAGCTGATCCCGGTGCGCTGTTCGAATCACGTGATGGCAAATCTCAACGACTATGAGGTGATGTTCGACGGCGTCCGCGATGTGCTGATTGATGCCGATATTGCGGTCGCACCGCTGGAGCATCCGCTGATTCAGACTCAGGATCTGACTCCGTGCGTCGAGACCGTGGTCTTCACCGGCAGTCACCGGGCTGCCCCGGCAATCGCCAATGCCGGGATCGACGTCGTGCTGACGATCGGCAATCACATGATGGACTGCTGGGGTGGCTGCTCCGGAGTGGCGGCCTTGTACGAGACGCTCGACCGCCTGCATGGACTGGGGATCGTTACTGCAGGAGCCGGCGAAAGTCTGCAGGCTGCGCGCGAGCCGGCGCTGGTCAATGTACGCACCGAGCAGGGCGATGTGACGTTTGCCTTTCTGGGCTATGACATCATCGCGCCCTGGTATCACGCCGAGGAGGATCAGCCCGGCACGGCGCCGCTGGTGGCGGAATATGTCCGCAGAGATATCAGCGCCGCGAGCAAACTCGCTGATCATGTGCTGGTTGGGGCCAACTGGGGCGTTGAGTACGTCGCCGATCCGGTCGCATATCAGCGAGACCTGGCCGGGGTCGCGATGGACGCCGGTGCGACGTTCCTGTTTGGTAACCATCCCCATTGGGTCCAGGCGATCGAGCACTTCGGCGACCAGCTCGTGGCTTACTCGTTCGGCAACTTCGTCTTCGATCAGAACTGGTCAATCGCGACGACGCAGGGGATGCTGATGGAACTGGGTTTCACCAAGGACCGCCTGATTGGTTACCGGATTCGCCCGGTGGTGATTCGCGCGCACTCGCCTCAGTTGCCCTGGTTCTATCGGCCTGAGTTCGTCGATCCTGCGGGCGAGGGCCGGCCGATTATGAATCGAATCTGGAACGCCACCGATCGATTGCCCGCTCGTTCTGCGCCTGCGGCTACCATCCCTGAGAACGAGAACTAGATCAGGATTTGACGATGCGCATCGAAGACGACAACGGAATCTCCGGCTTGCTGGTCGGCGAGGAAACCAGGCTCTGTGGAGGGTTCGGCTTCATCGAAGGACCAATCTGGATTGCTGCGGACTTGCCTGCTGGTGGGGCGCTGGTGTTCAGCGACATTCCCGGCAACCGGCAGCACATCTGGCGGCCGGGAGACTCTGAGGCGGCGGTCTACCGCGAGCCAAGCGGCTGGTCGAACGGGCTGACGCTCGACGCCGACGGCAACCTGCTCGCCTGCGAGCATGGCGGACGGCGCGTGTCGAGCGCGCCCTACGGCTCGCCCGGAAGCGAAACCTCGCTGGCCGACTCGTGGGACGGTAAGCAGCTCAACAGCCCGAATGACCTTGTCATCCACACTTCCGGCGCAATCTTCTTCACTGACCCGGCCTACGGCATGGATTCCGGTCGTACGCCGCGTTTTGGTCAGGAGGGTCAGCAGGCGGAGCTCGACTTCCGCGGCGTCTACCGGATTGACACGGACGGATCGCTCAGCCTGGTCGCTCCGAGCGGCTTCTCCAACCCCAACGGCCTGGCATTGACCCCTGATGAGTCGCAGCTCTACATCGGCGACTCGCAGGAAAGTCTGATCTGGCGTTACGAGGTCAATGCCGACCTCACGCTCGGAGACCGCGTCCTGTTCGTCGACCAGTCGAAGGACGAGCGACTGGGCGCGCCGGACGGGATGAAGGTCGACAGCGATGGTCGGTTGTGGACGACGGGCGCGGGTGGAGTCTCGGCCCACGCGGCAGATGGGACGTACCTTGGCGTCTTCGAGATGGACGAGCACGCAGCCAATCTGACCTTCGGCGGTGACGACTTCTCGACGCTGTTCATGACAGCCGGGACAAGCCTGTTCAGCATTGAGACATCGGTGCGGGGGATTGTGCCTGGGTCTCGGTAGGATCCTTGCTCCAGTCCTCGCTTCACGCGGGGACCTGTTCTCAACGGCGTCTAGGAGCCCGAGCGGGTCCCCGCGTGAAGCGGGGACTGGGATCTATGTGTTTCAGTCGGACGCCTCACGCAGCACCGCCTCGAACACTTCCAGCGTTCGCTTAGTGAACAACCACATGTTTTCTTCTCGGTCTTCGAGTCCGGTTTCTAGTGTCTCGACGTATTCGGTCGGGCCGGCGATGGCGATGCAGGTGTGGCCTGAGGCATCTCCGTAGACGTTGCCTCCAGGGCCGGCGGCACCGGTTTCTCCGATGCCCCAGGTCGCGTCCAGGCGCTCGCGGATGGTCTCGGCGATGATTTTGGCGTAGGGCTCGCTGCTGGAGCGGACTCCCGGGTAGTCGTCGAGACTGATCCCGGTGAAGGCAGAGCGCGCGACTCCTGTGTACGTGACGGCGGCGCCGGCATAGTAGCGCGATGCGCCGGGGATCGAGAGCAGTGCGGCGGAGACCAGGCCGCCGGCGGTGGTCTCGCAAATGGCGACGGTTTCACCTCGCTCGCGGAGCAGTCCGGCGATCGCTTCGGCCATCGGTTGCAGTGGTTCCATGGTGTTTGCTCCTCTTGCCGCTCTTGTGCTCTGGGCAGGCTAGTGTTCGCTGGCGCTAGCATCGCTGCAAGTTGAGTTGATCGAGGGAGCGTCCGATGAGTACACCAATTCGCGTCCATGTCGTTGCTGGGGGATTTCCTCCGGGTAAGCATGCGGGGCACGACATTGACTATGCGCGGATGCGCATTTTGATGGCGTTGCAGTCGAACGAGGATGTCCACACGACTGTCAGCAGCGACTTCACGGACTGCCACAAGTGGATCCGTGATGCGCATCTGCTGATCTGTTACGTGGCCGGACCGTTCGCCGACGAGTACCAGACCGGCGTGATCCGTGACTGGGTCGGCGACGGCGGTCGCTGGCTGGCGCTGCACGGGTCGTCGGGCGGCAAGGCGGAGCGGATCGGCCGCGAAGATGGTCGGCGTCGGCTGGTCAAGATGGACTATCACGAGGCGCTGGGCGGGTTCTTCATGACGCATCCGCCGATCCGCGAGATGGACGTCAAGGTCCAGGACCACAATCACCCGTTGACCTACAACTTGCCGACCAGCTTCCCGGTCCAGGATGAGCCCTACATGGTGGAGGTCCTCCACTCAGACACGCAGGTGCTGCTGACCACGGAAGACATCGACTCTCCGCCGTACGTCGACGAGATCTATGGCGGCGACCTGTCACTGCTGCCCGACGGCAAGTCGCATGCGCTGGGTTTCGCGCGCAAAGTCGGCGAAGGCGAAGTGGCGTACATCTCGCCAGGACACTGTCACACGCCCCTGACCAACGGTCAGCGGTCCGTGCATGAAAGCATCGCACCCGACGGCGTGGTGCCGCTGCGTTTCCGCGGTCCGTGGGAGACCGATGCTTACGAGCAGTTGCTCAAGAATGCGATCGATTGGGGAACTGGTGTCAACGGCTGATCCAGCCGTGATCGCTCCATTACTCGTTGATCAGGTTGCGCTCGTCACGGGCGGGAGTCGCGGCGTAGGCAAAGGCATTGCAGAGGCGCTCGCAGCGGCGGGCGCACAGGTCTATGTGACCGGGCGCAGCGTCATGGAGACCCACTTCTCGCTGTCTTCTGACGTGGTTGGCAAGATCACTCCGGTCCGCTGCGACCACACGGTAGACGCCGAAGTGTCGCGAGCATTCGCGCAGATCGCAGACCAGAGTGGCTCGCTAGATGTGTTGGTCAACAACGTCTGGGGCGGCTACGAGGGAATGGTAGAGAACGGTGAGTTCACCTGGGTGCGGCCATTCTGGAAACAACCGCTGCGGCGCTGGGACGCGATGTTTGATGCCGGCGTTCGCGCGCATTTCGTGGCGAGCGCGCATGCTGTGCGGATCATGCTCGCAGCGGGCCGCGGTTTGATTGTGAATGTCTCGTTCTGGGCGGCGCAGAAGTACAGCGGCAATGTGCTGTACGGGATGTCCAAGGCTGCGACCGACAAGCTGACTGCGGATAGCGCCCGGGAATTGCGCGAACACGGGATCGCGGTCGTCTCGCTTTACCCCGGACTGGTGCGGACGGAAGCGGTGATGCAGTCGAGCGACTTCCTCGATCTGAGCAACTCCGAATCGCCTCAGTTCACTGGGCGAGCCATAGCTTCACTGGCCGCCGATCCTTCTGTTCTAGAGCGCAGCGGACAGCGACTGACAAGCGCCGATCTCGCGTTGCACTTTGGTTTCACCGACATCGACGGCAGCCAGCCACAACCTCTCACTCTCGACGACATCTAGCTTCTGATCGTCTGTAATGGTCGGATGAGTTCATGTGCTCACCGTGGTCGCTGCGATCGATACGTCATACTGGGCAACCATGAAGACAACTGCAGACCTCGAACACCTCGCCGAGCTTCGGCGGCGGCGTGCCGCATTCTTTGCACCCAATCCCGCTGCCGAAGAACGGGCGCACGAGCGCGGACTGCTGACCGCCAACGAGCGAATCAAGCTGTTGCTCGATCCGGGCAGCGAGTGGGCGTTTAGCAACGGCCTGGGACCGACGCCTTTGCGCCTGGGCTTCGGCGAGATCCACGGTCGTCCGGTGCTCTACAAGGCGCACGACAACTCAGGCGGCGCGAGCGCATACAACCTGCGTTCTCGCGTCAACATGCGCGCTGTGGGGCACATCGTCGACAAGGCAGCGCTGCCGATGTTCTATCTGTTCCAGGGCGCGGGCGGACAGATCGAGGACCACATCATGTCCTCGGGTTTCTCTGCGGTCGGTGGTCAGAATGTCGGCTCGCGCTCCAGCGTGCCTCGTCGCGGCGGTGTGTTCACCGCGATCCTGGGCAACTCGTTTGCTCCCTGGGCGGCGTCGGTGGCCGACTTCTCGGTGATGACGCCACGTGCGACGGCGACATTCGTCAGTCCGTTCATCATCGAATTTGCGACGGGCAAGCGTCCCGATCTCTACGAAATGGGCGGCGTTGACGTCCACACGAAGCTGACTGGTCAGATCTGCCGGCGGGCTGAAGATGAGGCGGAAGCGATGGAGACGCTGCGGAAGTGTTTCTCCTATCTACCGGGGCATGCCTTTGAATCTGCGCCGAGAATCATGAGCGGTGATCCAAGGGACCGCTGTGACGAAGAGCTGCGCTCGCTAGTGCCGAAGTATCCGAACCGACCGTACGAGGTGCGCAAGATCATTGAGCGAGTCGTCGACCGGGACAGCTTCTTTGAGTGGCAGCCCGAGTTCGGCATGAACTTGGTCACGGGTTTCGCTCGGCTTGACGGCCACACGGTTGCGATCATGGCCAATCAGCCGAAGGTCCGCGGCGGCGCGATCGATATGAACGCGTTGATCAAGGCTCGGCGCATGGTCAAGACGGCGCGCACGTTCTCGTTGCCGTTGCTGACGTTCTGTGACACTCCCGGAATCATGACGACGCAGGAAGAAGAGCACAAAGGTCTGCTTACGGAGACCACCGTCTACATCTCGGAGAAGATGGAGTCAGAGGTGCCGACTGTCTGCGTCACGCTGGGTAAGGGCATCGGGATGGGGTATTTCATCATGGGTTGCAGCGATCCGGAGGCGATCACGTTCTCCTGGCCGACGACGCAGATTGCCTACCTGGGTCCTGAGGGCGGCGCAGCGGTGATTCATCGCAAGGCGCTGGCCGCGGCCGAACCGGACGATCATCGGCGGATGCTCGATGAACTGGCTGAGCCGTTCCGTCGCAACATGAATCCCTGGCGCGGGGCGCAGATGGCGACGATCGACAACATCATCGATCCGGTCGAGACGCGCCCGCGTGTGATCCAGGCATTCGAAGCGTTGCGCCGCAATTCAAGTGGGCGAGGACGGGGAGGACGCAGATGAACACTCGACGAGAGCGCCACTTCAGTCCTGAGAAGAACCTGTCGATGGCAGAGCGGATCGAACGGGTCGAGCAGGAACGCGCCCACATCGACGCGTTCGACCGCGATCGCGACCTCAAACCCAGTCAGTTGACGCCGCGTGAGCGAATCGCGGCGTTGGTTGACGACGACTCGTTCCTCGAAATCGGCGCGTTTGCCAAGAGTCAGCACCGCGACGCCGCAGAGGACACTCCCGCCGACGGCGTGATCACCGGCTACGCCGAAGTTGGTGGGCGACGTGTCGTAGTTCTGGCCGAGGATCCGGTGGCGTTGGCTCGCACCGATGCGCAGGTCGGCAAGAACAAGCGCAATCGGATGATCTCCAGCGCGATCTATCGTCGTCTGCCATTGATCTACCTGGCCGACGGGACAGCGGAAGAATCGCCCGAGTTCGACATGCATAGCGGCTACTTGCTCGGCCGGGTCGCCGATCAAGCGCCTGCCCGCGATGTGGCCGAGCGAGAAGCGCCGTTTGTGACGGTTGCCTGCGGTCTCTGCGCCGGTCAGAACGGATCGCTGGCGGTGCGCTCGGACTTGCTGGTCGCCACCGTTCATGCGCGGTTTGGCGCATTGGATGGAGCGCCGGACTCGGTCGCCGACGTGGTCATGGAGAGCGACGCCGAAGCCATCGCCGCTGCTCAGCGGTTCCTGGGCACGCTGCCCGAGGAGCTCGACACGCCGCTCGAGCCGCTGACGCACAATCCCGCCGGACCGTCGAACATTCTGCTTGACGAATACATGGACGCGACCCTGGAGGAACAGTTCGAGTCAATCTTCGATGGTGAAGGCTCCTTGCTGCTGAGTGATCTTGACACAGCATGTGTGGTTGGGCTCGGGCGGATCGAGGGCTTCCCGGTCGTGTTTGCACTAACCGGAGGAGAGTCACGCTCGGCGCTCACGACGGTGGACATGAAGCGGATCGCAAAAGCGGCGTCCTGGAGCGCTGACTACCAGATTCCGTTCATTTCGACGCAGAACACATTGGGCTACGACCCGGCCGACGCGGCGACTCCCGAGTTCATGCACGCCGCGGCGAGAGCGGTGGAATCATTGCGCGGATCGCATGCTGCGAAGATCACGATTGTTACCGGTTGGGGCTATCTGCTCGGCGACTTTGTCCTGGGTGGTCTTGGCACCGGGTTTGACATGCTCTGGTGTTGGCCGTCGGGCCGGATCGGTGTAACCGAGAGTCCGGGATACCTGGCACGGGACCCCGAATCGCCGCCGGCGGACGATCCGTGGGAGGCGGCCGATCTGGGCATTGTCTCGGAGATGATCACGCCAGCCGATACTCGGGAATGGCTGGCGAAGGCGCTGCGTTTGATCGGTCCGGGCCGCGCGCTACCGGCGGCACACTACGACCGAGGCCAGCAAATCCACGACATGACCTGAGCCAGGTGCGGTATCCTTACTTCATTGACAGAGTAAGGAGGATGGCATGGACGCTATTGCACGCGTGAGCAGCAAGGGTCAAATCACGATTCCTCAAGCCGTTCGGAAGGTGCTTGGATTGAAACAGGGCGACACCGTTCTGTTCAGAGTTGCCGACGGGCAGACGACCATTCGGCGCGTACCCGATCTTATGGAAATCTCTGGCGCTGTTGAGATTCCCTTAGAGAAACGAGGCACGCCATGGAAGAAGATCATTGAAGAGACCAGGCGCGTGAGAGCGAAAGAGAGAGTCGAACGCATGAGAGCGTCTGATCGCGAGAGAGCATCCGATCGAACGTGACAACCTTTGTTGACACCAACGTCATCGTTCGCCACCTGACCGGTGATCCTCCTGATCTCGCCTCCCGAGCGACGAGATACCTGGAGCGCGGGGAGCCTCTTCTCCTTCCAGACCTCATCGTGGCTGAGGTTGCCTACGTATTGGCCTCCTTCTACAAGTTCAGCCGGGTGCGGGTCGCTGACGAGTTGCGTACGACGATTACGTCCCCGGGGATTCGAGTCGTCGACCTGGACCTGCTGGTACGCTCTGTTGACTTGTACGAGATACATCGCCTCGACTTCGCCGACGCCTACCTGGTTGCCCTGGCTGAGCGCACAGGGGTCGGCGCAGTCGCATCCTTTGACCGCGACATTGATCGGCCGGGAACAGTCACTCGGATTGAGCCGATGTAGCCGCATCGCTGGCCTTGTCCTAGTCTCAACCTGACGCAGAATGTGGAGGCAGCAGATGACTTACACCGCAATCGAGTTTGAGACCGACGGTCCGATCGCCACGATCACCATGGATCGCCCGGAGAAGCGCAACGCGCTCAACCACGCTCTGCTGGACGACCTGCTTGCGGCGCTCAATGTCGTCGCCGATGACGATTCGCTGAAGGTTGCGATCCTTCGCGCCAACGGGCCAGCATTCAGCGCTGGCTATGACATCGACGGCAGTCCCTACATCAATCCGCCCGACGGCGGGACCGAGTGGAACATCGTCAACGGACACAAGCATCAGCGGATCATGCGCGGGATCTATGAGGCGATCTGGGACAACCCGAAGGTGATCATCGCGCAGATCCACGGGCATGCAATCGCCGGCGGCATGTACATCTCGATGCTCTGCGACCTCGTCGTGGCGGCCGATGAAGCGAAGATCGGCGAGCCCTTCATGCGTATGGGCGGGGCCAGCTCGATCCCGTTCTGGAGCTACCTCGTCGGACCGCGACGAGCCAACGACATGCTCTTCACCGGTCGCGTGCTATCAGGCAAAGAGGCGGAGGAGTGGGGCCTGGTCACACGCAGTGTGCCGGCCGACGAGTTGGACGAGACCGTCCGTGAGATGGCAGCGAGTGTCGCTGAAGCGCCGCTCGCCAGCTTGCTGACAAAGAAGGAAATGTGGCACACACAGGCGGACATGATGGGCTGGGGTGCGCAGTTCCGCTACACGACGAGTCTCAATTCATGGCTCAGGATGGCGCCACCGCCGCCCGACAGCCGGGTCGGGATGCGCGAGTTTATGAACGAGCGCAAAGCGCAGCGGGATCGCGGCGAGTCGACGGATTACTAGGGCAGGTTGCCGTTCTGAGAATCCGTCATTCCCGAGCTTGCCTCGGGAATCTCGCTGAGTTCTGCAGAGACGCTGCGTCGCGGCTAGGTCTTGTCGTCAGCGCAATCGAGCGGGCATAAGGACGAAGTGCTCGTTGCGACGAGATACCCGCGGCAAGCGCGGGTATGACGAAGTCTGGACAGGACAGGCTCGACGGACTCCTAAACGTCCGGGTTGCGCATGAAGTCTGTGGCCTGCTCAAACGCGTAGCCAGCTCGGCAGAGGGCTTTTTCGCTTCCCAGCGGTCCGACGAGTTGCAGTGCGATTGGCAGCCCGTGCTCACCCCAGCCGTTGGGCAGAGTCAGGGTTGGCGCTCGGTTCATGTCCCAGGGCGCGGTGTACTGCAGGCGCGACCACTGGAACTCGCCCGGCGTGTCGTCGTACATCATGTCTTCGGTCACCTGATGCGGCAGCGTGCCCTGAGCAGGACAGGCGAGCATGTCGATGTCGGCGAAGCATCGTGCGAGCAAGCCTCGCAGTTCTTCACGCCGAATGCAGGCGGCTGCGTACTCGGTGGCGCTGATCGATGATCCCAGCTCCAGCCAGGCACCGAACCAGTTGCCGTAGTCGCTGGCGCGGCTGGGGTAGTTGTCGAGGTGCGCGTACAGCGCCTCGACCGAGCAGAGTGTCGGCCAGTCGGGCATGTAGGTTCCGAAATCGGGCAGTTCGACGTCGACAATCTCGGCGCCCAGCGACGCTAGGGTCTCGACCGATGCAGCGACTGCTTCCGCGATCGGTGGAATCACGTCTTCAGTCGCGTAGCGCCGGTCGTAGCCGATCCGCATCCCGGCGACACCGCGGTCGATGCCGTCGAGCATGGCGGGTGCGGGTTCTGGCAGCGTGGTTGGATCGTTGGGGTCGTTGCCCGCGATGACTTCGAATGTGGCTGCACAATCCCAGGTCGAGCGGCACATTGGTCCGACGTGGTCGAGGGACTGGGCCAGGTCGAGCACGCCGTAACGGCTGACGCGTCCCCAGGTTGGCTTGAGTCCGACGATCCCGCAGGACGCCGATGGTCCGCGGATCGATCCGCCGGTGTCGCTGCCGAGAGATGCGTAGCAGAGTCCGGCAGCCGTGGCGACGCCGGAGCCGCTGGAAGAGACGCCGGTCCAGCGGTCGGATGCCCAGGGATTGACCGGCACCTGTCGGGCGCGGTTGTAACCGGCCATCGCGCCTTCGGTCAGGTTGAGCTTGCCCAGCAGTACTGCGCCGGCTTCCTTGAACCGAGCAACGACAGTGGAGTCGAAGTCGGGAACGAAGTCCTCAAGCACCTTCGTGCCGCCCATGGTGCGGACGCCAGTCGTGTAGCAAAGGTCCTTGACGGCGATGGGCACACCGTGCAGCGGACCTCGATAGTTGCCTGCTGCGATCTCCTCTGAGGCCCGCTGAGCCTCCGCCAAAGCGGAGTCAGCCATGACGGTGGCATAGCTCTTGAGCCTGTCGTCAGCGGCTTCGATGCGGTCGAGTTGCATCTGAGTCAGCTCGACGGGCGAAAGGTCGCCCGAGGCGATGCGTGGGGCGAGTTCTTCGATGGTCGCGTAGGCGAGGTTGTCGGTCATGGTCTACTCCATGTTCCGCACGATACCTCCCATCCCTTGAGGATGAAGAGACAGAGGTCAACCAGCTAGAGGGCTGCATCTCCAACTGCGGAGCGGGTTAAGGAGATTTGCGACCTGCACGACTTCTCAGCAGCCGGCGAATAACTCGCGGACGCTGCGGCACTCTTTTGCTTCTATCAGAGACCTGTCAGCTCTCCAACTAACACCGATATGCTGGATGAGATGATGATTGCTACGATGACACGACGAAACACACGCTCACTCATTCGTCGGAGAAGCACTGCGCCAAGCGCCAGCCCAGCCAACATGGGAACTATCATCAGTGCGATCAATGTGAGTCTCTCAACAGTGTAAAGACCGGCGAGAGCGTAACCCGTTACGCCAAACACATCTAGTACAAACAGATAGAATGCCATCGCTGCCCTGACAGACCTCTTGTCCCAGTTTCGAGTCAGTAGGTAGAGGGTTACAAGCGGGCCCCCAACGCCAAATGCGGGAAGCACAATTCCGACGATAAATCCGGTCACTACGCCGGCGATCCTTGAGTATCGAAAGTCCCTTTGAAAGTTAACCGGCGCAAGCGCAGCGAACAGGAGAACGAGTATCGAGATCCCGACCCGCATGACACTTGGGTCAGTAAACGTCAGGATGTATACAGCAATGGGCACGCCAAGAGCGCCTGCCGCTACTACTGGCAACACATCCTTGTAGGGGATGTCCTTGCGAGCCTGTATCACGATCCAGGCTTCAATAGCCAGCGCAACTGTGTTCAGGACGACTACAGCGGTCTGCGGCTCCAGAACGAACAATAGGCCGGGCATTGCTACCATACCTATTCCGAAGCCCGTCGCGCTGAGCGCTGTAGAGCCAAGGAACAACATGAGCGTGGCAATGACTATCTGAGTCATACTCATTGCATACCTGCAACATCCCGGTCTTGCTGCGAGTGTTCGCGATCAGGGTCAGTTCATAGTAGATGGAGCCTGATTCAGCTCGGGGCGGCAAGAGAACAGGGAAGTCGAACGTGTTGCATGAGGTGCGATTCTGATGATGCGTCACCGGCGTGACCATGTGATGCTCTGGCCAACACTTGCGGTGACAGAACCCAGACTGGGACCCTGTTCACCCTGGGCCAGCGTTACCCAGAGGAGAACGTTGATACGACCCCCACTCTCCAGCGGCGTGGAGCGAGGGTGGAACTGAAGCGGCCGGTGTTCTTCTAGGCGATGCCGATCAGCTGCGTGTCCGACCCGAACCAGGTGAGAGACTCCCGATCCACCATGGGACCAAATGCATCGGGTGTGATCGTCTCTCCGTAGCGGTCCCAGCCGGAGGGGTCGCGGAAGTAAAGTTCGGCCATGCCGGCGTAAGGTTCGTCGTCGGGATCGATGCTGTGACTGACCACGTAGCGGAGGCCGCCGATCTTGTTCATGGTCTCGCGTACGTTGGGTGCGTGGGCCTCGAGCCAGACGCCAAAGAACTCATTCCAGTCGACGCCGGCTTTGGCCGTGACCAGGAACGTCACCTTGTACAGGTTGCTGCGGGTCGTGGGAAATGGCTCGTTCAGCGTCAACGGCACGACGGGCAAGTCATCGCTCCCGTCGATCACGACGTGTTCCGTGGTTGCCCAGGGCACGAACGGTTCGACTTTCTGATCGAACGTGTCGCGAGGCTCGGTGAACATCGGGCCGTCCGGTTTGCGCAGCGGTTTGTCGAACCAGAGCTGGGCCATGCCGTCGTAGGTGGGCCGATGCGGGCGTTCGCCTTGCTCGCCATTGAACAGCGTGACCAGGTACTTGCGCGCCGGCCTTCTGCCGGCAGCGATAGCGGCCTCTTGAGCTTCGATCACTCCTGGCATGTGGTTCTTGTACCAATGCGCGATCATCTCGTCTCGCGAGGCGTCTTCGCGACGACGGATCATGAAGATCATTTTGGCGCCAGGGGTCGTGCTGATTGTGTCGGTCATGTTCGCCTCCGCTCCGTTGGACTCAGACCATTGGAGTTTGGGCGGAGTCTAGGCGTCGCAGCTTGCAACCGTCGGGTTGAGCGCTCACAATCAGCGCATGACTACTTCAACGACTGCGGAACTCCTGGCCCGCCGAAAGCGCCTACTCGGCGCGGGCATCGCCACGTTCTATCAAGACCCGGTACACATTGTGCGCGGCGAGGGCGTCTGGCTCTACGACGCGGACGGACGTCGATATCTCGACCTGTACAACAATGTGCCCTGCGTCGGCCATGCGCATCCGCGCGTGGTCGAGGCGATGCAGCGACAGACCGAGACGCTGAATGTGCACTCGCGCTATCTGCACGAGGGCATCCTCGACTACGCCGAGCACCTGACCTCGGTGCACGCCGATCACCTGACGACGGCGGTCTTCACCTGTAGCGGCACCGAGGCGAATGAGGTTGCGGTCCTGATGGCTCGCGCGGCGACCGGTGGTCGTGGGCTGATCTATACGCAAGCGGCCTATCACGGCAACTCGACCGAGGTACGCAAGCTCTCGCGGCTGCGCGGCGACAATGAGCCGGAATTCCGCTCGATTCCGGTGCCGCAGCGTTACCGGCCAGTCGAGGAAGGCCTTGAGGACGAGGCCCTGACGGAGGCGTACCTGGCTCGATTGCAGGCCGAAATCGATGGCTTTGCCGAGGACGGTGTTTCCTTCGCTGGCATGATGGCGTGCTCGATCCTTGCCAATGAAGGTCTGCCGGACATACCGCCCGGATTTATGGGTCGTGCGGCCGAGATGGTTCGCGCGGCCGGTGGTGTGTTCATCAGTGACGAGGTGCAGGCGGGCTTCGCGCGGTCTGGCAACTGGTGGGGCTACGAGACCACCGGGATCAAGCCGGACATCGTGAGCATGGGCAAGCCGATGGGGAACGGTCTTCCACTGGCCGGTGTCGTCGCCTCGCAGGAGATGGTTGATACGTTCCGTCAACGGACGCGCTACTTCAACACGTTCGCATCGAGTCCACTCCAGGCCGCGGTCGGTCAGGCGGTACTGGAGGTGATTGAAAGCGAAGGACTGGTTGCGAGCGTCGCGGATGTCGGTGGATACCTGATCGAGAACCTACGCTCGTTGCAAGAGGGCTGCGAGCCGATGTCTGACGTGCGTGGCCATGGACTGTTCATCGGCATGGAATGGGTCAAGGATCGCGAGAGCAAGGAACCCGATCCTACGGGCGCGGACGTGATCGTCAACCGCCTGCGCGAGGCGGGATTCCTGATGGGTCGAGCCGGTGAGCACGGCAACGTGCTCAAGGTGCGTCCGCCGCTGGTGCTCAAGCGAGAGCAGGCCGACATGTTCCTGGAAGCGTTCGAAGCGGCGATCGCCGCTCCGACCTGATCGTCCTGACTCAATGCCAGAGCCAACCAATCTCAGCGATGCCGATCTGCATGCGATCGCGGAGCAATCACTGCCCCACTGGGGTCTCAAGCCTGAAGCGATTGAGCTGGTCTCGCGCAGCGAGAACACAGTCTTCAGGCTCGATATGCCCAATGGTCGACAGTACGCGCTGCGAATCCATCGGCCCGGCTATCACACGTTGCCCGAGCTTGAGTCGGAGTTGATCTGGACGCAGGCGCTCAACGATGCTGGGATACATGTGCCGGTCGGCGTACGGACGCTCGAAGGTCCGGGCTATGCGACGATTCCGACACCGGATGGGGGGTCTACCCGTGCGGTGGGACTGGTCAACTGGCTCGACGGCGTCTTGCTCAGTTCGGTGATCGAGGCCGAGCAGGATGAGTCGAAGATTGTAGAGCACTTTCGGCAGATTGGTCGCGTGATCGCGGCCATGAACAATCAAGCCAGTGAATGGAACCCTCCGGCCGGCTTTACACGTCACGCGTTCGATGTCCCCGGTTACGTCGGTGAAACGCCGTTCTGGGGTCGGTTCTGGGACCTTCCACCGCTGACACTTGCTCAGCGCGAGGTGCTGGCCAAGGCTCGTGACGGCATCGGCGAAGTGTTGACCGAATATGGCAAGGATCGCGGCACGTACTCGATGATTCACGCCGACTTGCATGCGCACAACATCATGATCGATCCGTCGGGCGTCTTGCAGGCCTTCGACTTTGACGATGCCGGATTCGGCTGGCATCAATACGATCTCGCCGTCGTTTTGTTCGGCCTGGATGATCTGCCATACTTCGGTGCCATCACCGACTCGCTGGTCGCCGGATATCGCGAGTTGCGAGCGTTCAGTGATGAAGCGCTGTCGCTGTTGCCGTTGTTCCTGCTGATTCGGCGCCTGGTGCTGATTAGCTGGCAGTGGGAACGGCCGGAGCTAGGTCGCCGGAGAGGACTCGATGCATACATCGCAAACGCTTGCGAGCAAGTGGACGCATTCACCTTCTAGCTGCGCCGCGAATCCGGTTACGCTGTCAACTGATAGAGGAGAGACGGCGAGTCATGTGCTGGCGTGATCGGATCGAGCAAAACCCCGAAGTCCTGGTGGGCAAGCCCGTGATCAAGGGGACTCGCCTATCTGTTGAGTTTATCGTTCAGCTCCTGGCAGATGAGTGGACCATGGAAGAGATACTTGAATCATGGGACCACATCACTCGCGCAGACGTGCTTGCCTGTCTCCACTACGCCAGTGAACGCGTAAGCGAGCCCGCCTTGGCGCACTCCGACTCCTAGCATCGTGCGCATACTGGCAGATGAGAATCTGTGGCCGGTGGCGGTCGCCGCTCTACGAGAACTCGGCCACGATGTCGCCTGGATCAAGGAAGATTCGCCAGGAATCCCAGACGAAGCCGTGCTCGAGCGAGCCTCGTCCGAAAGCCGAGTGCTCGTCACAGCTGACAAGGGCTTTGGAGATCTCGTGTTCGTCGGGGGATTACCTGCACCAAGCGGAGTGATTCTCCTGCGAGCTCGCAGCTCTCGCCGCACGCGCACTGAGTCGCTAGTTGCCGCAGTGCAAGGTCGCAGCGACTGGAGCGGGCTCTTCGCGGTGGTCGATGAAGGGCACGTTCGGCTCACTTCACTACCCAACGATTAGGTCTGCCGACAGCTGGGTAGCGGCAAGCGATGGGCGTGGCACTACCCTCACTTCCGACGGAGGAACCACCATGCCCATCGAGAAGTTGTTGATCGCGAATCGCGGCGAGATTGCGATTCGGATTGTCCGTGCTGCACGAGAGCTGGGCATTGGCTCTGTTGGGATTCATTCCCACGACGACGCGCAATCACTGCACGTTCGATTGGCCGACGAAGCGGTCGCACTGGACGGCACGGGTGCGCGGGCGTATCTCGATGTCGAGTCCGTCGTTGGCGCCGCACTTGAGGCTGGCTGTGACGCGTTGCACCCCGGCTATGGATTCCTCGCCGAGAGTGCGGAGTTGTCTCGACACTGCGAGGAAGTTGGGATCACGTTTGTCGGCCCGACTCCGGTGTCGCTTGAGCTGTTTGGCGACAAGGCGCGCGCTCGCGCACTGGCAGTTGAGCTGGACGTTCCCGTACTTCCCGGCACGCAGGCGCCGGTGGACATCGATGGCGCGACAAGTTTCTTTCACTCATTGGGCGGCGACGGCGCGATGGTGCTCAAGGCGATTGCTGGCGGCGGCGGCCGAGGTATGCGGGTCGTCATGGCAGCGGATGACATTGCAGAGGCTTTTGAGCGCTGTCAGTCGGAGGCTGCCACCGCATTCGGTAATGGTGATTTGTTGGTCGAGCGTCTGATGACCAGGGCGCGGCACGTGGAGGTGCAGATCATCGGCGACGGCTCCGGCTCAGTTTCACATCTGGGTGAACGTGAGTGCAGCCTCCAACGCCGACACCAGAAGGTCGTCGAGTGGGCGCCGAGCCCATCCATCTCGCAGGAAACACGCGATCGGCTGACCTCAGCCGCAGTTCGCCTGGCTTCATCAGACGACTACCGCAGCCTGGGCACGTTTGAGTTCCTCGTCAACGCTGAGGACGAATCCGACATGGCGTTCATCGAGGCGAATCCTCGATTGCAGGTCGAGCACACGGTGACCGAAGAAGTGACCGGCGTCGACCTGGTGCGCGCCCAGCTTCGTATTGCCGGCGGCGAGTCGCTGGCTGAGGTCGGACTATCGCAATCGGACGTCCCAGCAGCGCGCGGTTTCGCGATCCAGTCAAGAGTCAACATGGAGCGCATGGAACCGAACGGAGACGTGCGCCCTTCCGGCGGCATGCTGACGACGTTCGAACCGCCCTCGGGTCCTGGCGTTCGGGTCGACACGTACGGCTTCCCGGGCTACACGACCAATCCCAACTTCGATTCCCTGTTGGCCAAGGTGATTGCGTACTCCGCATCGTCGGACTTCGCTGATGTGATCAGACGCAGCCTGCGCGCCCTGGAAGAGTTTCGGATTGAAGGCGTCGAAGCCAATCTCACGTTTCTGCGTCAATCCCTGGGCCACAATGACTTTGCGGCTGGAGATATCTATACGCGCTGGGTCGATGATCATGTGGCCGAACTCGCGGTGGTACCTGAGATGGTGGCAACCTCGGCCAACAGCTCGAACGAGATCGAGGTTGGCCTGGCCGGAGCGCAGCTCGATACTCGCGATCCGCTGGCCGGTCTGAACTACTTCCGCGAAGGTTCGGGAACTCGGGCACAGCAAGGCGTCGCGGCCATGACGCCGGGCACACAGCCGGCCCCGAACATCGTTGGCCCACCCGGTACGGAGCCGGTGCCGTCGCCGCTGCAGGGCACGATCATCCAGATCCTGGTTGAGGAGGGTGACGCAGTTCGCGTGGGCCAGCAGATGTTTGTGATGGACTCGATGAAGATGGAGCACGTGATCAACTCGGATGTGGGTGGATACCTGCGCCAGTTGACGGTCTCGGTTGGCGATGTCGTCTATGAGGGACATCCGTTGGCGTTCATGGAGTTGGCGGACGTAGGCGAAGCTATCGAGGAAGAGGTCGAGGAGATCGACCTCGACTACATCCGGCCCGATCTACAGAAGCTGTTCGACGAGCTCGCAGCGGGCAAGGACGAGAATCGTCAGGAGCTGGTCGAGCGGCGACACGCCAAGGGCAAGCGGACGCAGCGAGAAAGTCTGGCCGACCTGGTCGATCCGGGTAGCTGGGTCGAGATGGGCGAGTTGGTGCTGCCGGCTCGCCATCGAATCATGTCCAGAGAAGAGATGCGTGTCCGTGCTCCTGCAGACGGGATGATCACCGGTATTGGCACGGTCAACAGGAATCTGTTCGACGAGCACCGGGCGACCACGCTGGTCGCGATGTACGACGAGACCGTCTGGGCCGGCACTCAAGGGATGATGGGCCACCAGAAGACCGACCGCGTGATCAAGTTCGCCGATGAACAGGCGACCCCACTGATCATCTGGGCCGAGGGCGCAGGCGGACGCTCGGGTGATACCGATTTCTCTGATATCTCTGCAGCAGGACAGTGGGTCCCGACCTACGACATGATGGCGAGGATCAGCGGTACGGTGCCGATGATTGGGATCACCGCTGGTCGCACGTTCGCCGGAAATGCGTCGATCCTGGGCATCACCGACTGCATCATCGCCACCCGTGACGCCAACATCGGCATGGGCGGACCAGCAACGATTGAGGGAGGCGGACTTGGTCTGTTCACGCCGGAAGAAATCGGTCCCATGTCGGACCTCGGACCGGCGGGCAGCGTCGACATCCTGGTTGACGACGAATATGAGGCGATCGACACGGCGAAGCAGTACCTGTCCTACTTCCAGGGCTCGATTCCAAGTTGGGATTGCGTCGATCAGCGCCTATTGAGGCACGCCATCCCAGAGAATCGCAAGCGGCCGTTCAGCGTGCGCAAGGTGATCGAGCAGATGGCCGATATCGACTCGGTGCTCGAGCTGCGCGGCGAATTCGGCGTGGGGATCATCACCTCACTGATTCGGATTGAAGGTCATCCGATCGGCGTGATTGCGAACAACAATGAGCATCTTGGCGGGGCAGTCGATAGTGATGGCGCAGACAAGCTCTGTCGCTTTGCGCAGCTCTGCGACTGCTTCAACATCCCCATTCTCGTCCTGGTCGACACCACCGGCATGATGGTTGGTCCCGACATCGAGCGCACTGGTTTGGCGCGCAAGTGCAACAACGTCTTCGTGACACTGGCCAATGCGCAGTCGCCGCGATTCACGATCATCCTGCGCAAATCCTATGGCCTGGCGGCGCAGGCGATGATGACCGGTAGTTCACGCGCGCCGCTATTCGCCCTGGCCTGGCCGACGGCAGAGCTGGGCGGGATGAACCTGGAGGCCGCAATCCGGCTGGGGAATCGAGCTGAGTTGGCTGCGATTGAGGACATTGAAGAACGTGCCGCGAGATACGAGGAGTTGGTCGCCGGGGCCTACTGGAGAGGCAACGCGATTAACTCGGCATCGGTACATGAGAATGATGGCGTGATTGATCCGGCCGAGACTCGCCGGTGGATCGTCCGTGGCCTGATGGCTTGCGAGAATCCTGAGCCGATTCGTCGAGGACGACGACCGAACATCGACACCTGGTAGTCCCGCTGTTGTACAGGTGCTGCAACAATAGGGACGCTGCGACTCTCGCCGGTATGGTCAACATGCTGGCGACTTCAGACCGAACGTAAGGAAATCAACGATGGCCGAAGAACTCCAGGGTGACGCCTTCATCCGGAAACAGATTGCCCAACTGCCAGTTCCTGAGTTCGCCGAGACGGCCTGGACTACCCCGCCGCCACTGGCTGACGCGCGGGTGGCCGTCGTGACGTCGGCGGCGCTGCATCCGCGCGACGGCGAGGCGTTCACGGTGAACGACGCGAGCTATCGTGCGCTTGATCATGAAGAGCGACAGTTGGTGATGGGTCACTGGAGCCCAAACTTCGACCGCTCTGCGTTTGGAATCGACTACAACGTCGTCTATCCATTAGCCCGGCTGGACGAGCTGGTGGAGCAGGGCGTGATTGGTTCGGTGGCCTCGAAGCACTACTCATTTGCCGGCAATCAGCCCGACGATGTCGCCACGATTCGGCACGACTCTGGTCCTGCGTGTGCAGCGGCGCTCAAGGCCGACGGCGTGGACGTGGTTTTCCTGACCCCGGTTTGACCGCTCTGCACGCGTACCGTGTGTACGCTCGCCCACGTGTTCGAGGCAGCGGGCCTGTCGACGGTGACGATCTCGGCGATCCGCTCGGTCGCTGAGCGGATGCGTCCGCCGCGCGTCTTGCACTGCGAATTCCCGCTCGGGCGTCCTGTCGGAAAGCCGAATGATCCCGAGTTCCAGCACGACGTGCTAAGCCGAGCGTTCTCGCTATTGGAGCAGGAAACGGGACCGGTGTTGGAAGACCATCCCGAGGAGATCATTGGCGGCGAGGATTCCTTGAGCTGCTCCGTACCACCGCGATTCGATCCGGAGCTGGCGCCGGCCGTCGATGAAGCACGTGGCTTGCGTAAGGCGTACGACCGCGCGCTGGCACGTCGCGGCGTGAGCGAGGTTGGCATGGCGGTCGATCCCGACGGTGTTCCGGGCGCGCTAGACGTACTGCAGCGCATCGTTGACGGGACACCCTGGAAGTCGGCTGGAATCCCGGGTGGACACACGACGGCGGTCGCGAATGATATTCGTGCGTACTACGAGGAAGCCGCGCTGGAACTGGCCGGCGCGCCCAATGCCGGCGGCGGTCAAGCGGAATCCTGGTTCTTCGAGCAGACCGAAGCGGGCAAGCTGCTCCTTTCTGTCAGGAAGGCGCTACAAGCCCAAGGAGCGCCTCAGCCGGTCTGGTTCTACATGGCGCCCATGTACCGAAGCTAGGCAGGGGCGCTACCAGAACGGCGCGTCGGGCTCCTGACCGAGCAGTAGTCGGCCTGCAGCGGCGTAGTTGGACGCGCCCAGCACGACGTGTTGGTTCATGGCGTGCATATCGCGGAGGCGCCGGTCGAGGGTCGAGCGCTCCGTGTGCAGCGACGACGAGCCAGCGATCGAATAGAGCTGCTCGACGATCTTGACGCTCTCGCGATGAACGAACGTAATCGCCAGTCGAAGCTGTGCTCGGTTGATGTCGGACAGCTCGCCGGTCGTGCAGACCTCCTGCCAGGCGGTGTCGGCGGCAGACAGCGCGTAGGCACGGCAGGCGGCGATTCGTGCTGCCGTCTCACCGATCGTCGATTGGGTGAGGGCGTCGTCTCGTAACGCGCCACGCACAGCGACGCGGTTTCTGGCAAGCTCCACTACCTCTGCATGCGCTGCCTGTACCAATCCCAGTGGCACGCCGAGGTGCTTGGGCAACAGCCAGGCTGGGTGGCGCAAGGGCTCGCCAGGGACGGAGCGCTGCGACGGACGCGGGAGAATGCTGCGTTCGTCGGGGATGAACAGGTCGGTGATTTCGACATCGTGGCTGCCAGTCCCGCGCATACCGGTTGTGCGCCAGGTGTCAAGCACGGTGACGTCGCTCTGAGGCGCGACGAGTCGGATGTAGGCCGGATGGTCTCCCACAGCAGTGTCGTCGCGAATCACCTGTGACGTCTCGTCACGAATCACTTTGCAACTGAACTGGACCCAGTCGGCGTGGGTCACGCCGCTGAAGTACGGCCAGCGACCAGTGGCCAGGTATCCGCCATCGACACGGACGGCCGTCCCCGGCGGGAACGCAGCCCCGCAGGTCGCGGAGTTGATGTCGGCGAACATCGAGCGCGCCACTTCTGGATTCAGCTCGCGACTAAGGAGGCCGCTGTCGCAGCCAATCATCACGCACCAGGCGGCTGACGTGTCGGCTTTCGCGATCTCTTCAATGAACAGGATCTGGGTAACGGGGTCTGCGTCGTGACCGCCGAGCCAGCGCGGTTGGAGCAGGGCAAATGCACCGGCGTCTTTGAGCAGTTGGACGACATGTGTCGGCAGTTGGCGAGCGGCTTCGATTTCGTCAGAGGCCTCGCGGATCCGCGGCGCAATCGATCGGGCGGCATCAATCAGAGCTTCACGCTCATCGAGGGTGGCGCCGTAGGACTCACTCATGGGCTGCTCCCATGGGTTGCAGGGTAGTCTGAGCGGCTAGAATTGGTCAGGATTGCGGAGTTGAGGAACGATGGCGAAGCCGAAGACCGTGGACCCTCGACTCGAGCTGGTGAACTTCGATGTCCTCGACATGGACAAGTTCCCGCCGGTCGAAGAGTGGACCGAGGACGAGTGGGAGGATGCTGGGTTGCTGACTCTCGCTGAGATGGCGCGCGAGGAATCAGACAGGGACGGTTGGGTCTCGGAAGAGGAGTTCGAGGCGGAGTTCGGTCCGCTCTCCAGATAACGCTGTCGTCCAGGGTGACCTAGCGAACTAGATTTGCCAAGCTGGCCATTTGTCAGCAACGGAGACTGCCAACCGAGCTTGCAGAGCGTGTCCGCCATCGGTTGACTGAACTTCGAGAGGATCCACGGGGACGTGGCACGAAACAACTGGTAGGTAGGCCCACACGCTGGAGAACCCGAGTCGGAGACCTGCGAATCATCTACGCAATCACTGACCCAGACGAGGAGACTGTGATTGAAGCTGTTGGAAACCGCGACGACATCTACAAAGTGCTGCGTCGGCGATGAACCATTTCTACAGCTTCATCGGTTCGCCCTGGGCGACTTGCTGTGGGTCCGTCTTCCAGATGTCTGAGCCGTCCACGTAGAGTTCGACACCGTTGCCGTCCGGGTCGTTGAGGTAGAGCGACTTTGAGACGACGTGGTCGATCGTCGCGAAGACCTTGACGCCGGCGGCTTCGAGCTCGTCGCGCGCTTCGCGCAGTTCGTCCAACGTTTCGCCGATGCAGAAGGCGAGATGGTAGAGACCGGGCGCCTTGGGGTCGGCGGTCTCTGGGCCTTCTTCTCCGACTTCAAGCAGGGCCAGGTCGTGGTGGTTGCCGAGCGTGTAGAAGCTCATTGGCATCTGCTCGTGGCGAGCGGCCAGCTTCATCCCCAGGACCTCGCCGTAGAACTCTTCGGCGCGCTCCATGTTCCGGACCTTGATGACTGCGTGACCGAGTTCTTTGACCTGCATCGGTCTCTCCTTCGAATCGTGTGCCGCACGGTCGCGGCGTTGTTGTCCCGCACATTCTATGCCTGCTGAGTCGAAGTCCGCGATTTCCTATCTTGGCAGTCAACTTCGGTCAGGGACAACATGCATCGGGAGGAGCTCAAGATGGATGAGATTGGGTACTCGGTCGAGGGACATATCGCTTCGGTCAGACTGCTTCGACCCGAAAAGCTGAATGCGATGACGGACGAGATGTATCACGCGATCGGCGATGCGTTCAAAGAAGCGGACACTGATCCTCAGGTGCGCTGCGTGGTGCTCAGCGGGTCGGGCAGGGCATTTTCGTCCGGGCACGACCTGTTGGAGTTTGGTGAGCGACAGGCCTGGAAGCCGTGGTCGGGGGAGCGCTTCGACAACGGTCTGGAAACGGCCAAGCCGGTCATCGCCGCGATCAATGGGTACTGTCTGGCTGGCGGACTCGAACTGGCGCTCTATTGCGACATCCGTATCTGCGACACGACCGCGCAGTTCGGATCTCCCGAGCCGCGCTGGGGCATTCTGCACGGATACGGTGCGCTGCGCACGCCGGGATTGATCGGCTCCTCTGATGCCATGCGACTGTTGTTGACGGGCGAGTTCCTCGATGCGGCTGAGGCGCTGCGGATTGGCCTGGTCAGCAAAGTCGTGGAGCCATCAGAGTTGCTGGATGCTGCGAATGAGATGGCGGAGAAGGTCGCGGTCAACAGCCCGCTGGCGATCCGTCTAACGAAAGAACTGGCTCGCCGAGGTCCCGATGTGTCACTGCCCGACGGTCTGCGCCTGTACCAGGAGTACCAGCGGCTGGCCTTCAGCTCGGACGACGCGCGAGAGGGCACGCGAGCGTTTGCGGAGCGTCGCGACCCCGAGTACCAGGGCTGAGATGTCATAGGATGGGATTCGGAAGTGGGAACCGATGCTCAAGCCAACTACGACCGACGCAAGAGCAGAACTTATCAACTGGAACATTTTGAACGCGAACGCATTCCCGCCCATCGACGAGTGGGATGAGGACCACTGGGATGACGCAGCGCTAGCGACTCTGGCCCACCACGACCTGGAGGAAGATCGGAAGAACGGCGCGGTTCGCCCGATGATCTCATTCGAAGAAGTGCTTGCGAAACGCGGACTCACGCTCGACGATCTCAAGTAACGTCCGTGCCTCCACGGGTCGAGTTTTCGCAGCGCGCCGATCAGGCACTTGAGCGTCTCCCGATGGACACTCAACTCCGGTTGATGGAGCGACTCACACGGTTGCAGGCAGCTCCGCGAGGACCGGGTTCTTTGAAGCTGGAAGACTTCGATGGTGTCTGGAGAGTGAAGGTTGGCGACTATCGGATCGCCTACACGCTTCATAAGAACGACGACTTGATTCGAGTCGTACAAGTCGGGCATCGCCGTGACTTCTATCGACGCCTAAGGCGCCTCCCCTACCTGCACTAACTCATGCTGGTTTCCTTAGCCTTCGCCTGAGCGCAGATCACATCAACAGAAGGAGTGCAACATGCCACTTACAGCGGAAGATCGCTCAGAAATCATCCTGCTGGCCGGACGCTACAGCCAGTCGCTGGATCTTCGAGATGCCGATGGTTGGCGCGCTGTCTGGACCGATGACGCCGTCATGGAAATGGAACTTCAGGAACTCTGGATCACCGGCGACGCGCTCTGGAGGTTGGCTTCCGGCGACCACGACCGTCCCGATGATCGTGTGTCTCGACATCAGCCGTCGAACTTTGTCATCGACGGCGACGGCGATGAGGCGACGATGTCGTCGTACTGCACGGTCGTCAGCATGTCGAGTCGGGACAATCCATTTGGCGAGCCGGCCAGGATCACGTTCCAGGGACGCTACGTCGATCGATTGCAGCGCGTCGACGGCGCCTGGCGGATCGCGCACCGCAAGATCATCACCGATTGGATCGACGCCGACGTCAACAACCAGGTCAAGTCAGGTCAGTCAGGCAGCAGCGCGAGTGAAGCGGCGTCCTAGATCTTCGCCGCGACTCCGCCGTCGATGTTGATCATTTCTCCGGTGATGAAGCGCGAGTCATCGCAGGACAGGAAGAGGACCAGGTTGGCCACGTCGATTGAGTAGCCGGGACCCTGCACGATCTGGGCGAAATCGAACATCTTCTCGAAAACGTGGTGTCCGCCGTCGGGGTCGTTGTAGGTGCCTCGGGTAGCTCCCGGTGTGATGATCTGGCCTGGTCGGACGCAGTTGACGCGGATGTTGTCCCGGCCGCCGGCGCCAGCCATGTATCGGGTGAGGGCGTCGACGCCGGCCTTGGCCGCGTAGTACGACGCTGAGGCTGTGCCGAACTCGTCCTGCATGCGCGAGGAAAATCCTCTCTGCGCGGCGAGCGACGACATGTTTACGATCGCGCCGCCACCCTGCGCAGCAATGTGCGGCCAAACGGCCTGGCTGACATAAAACGTGCCGGTCAGATTGACGTTGATGACTCGTAGCCATTCGTCGTTGGGCTCATTGGGGAAGGTGCCGCCGGCGCCTCCTCCTGCGTTGTTGAACAGGAGGTCAATTTGGCCGTAGGTCTTGGCGGCCTGGTCGACGGCGGCGACGACGGAGTCGTTCTCTCCAACGTCGCAAGAGATGAAGGTCGCTTCGCCGCCCGATTCGTTGATCTCAGCGACGATTGCCTCGCCCTCAGTCACCCGCCGGGCCATCAGGATGACCTTCGCGCCCTCTGCCGCGAAGAGACGGCCGGTTTCCGCGCCGATGCCGCTGTTCCCGCCCGTGATGATTGCCACTTTGCCGTCGAGCTTGCCCACGCGATCCTCCAGATGCCGTCGTTGCGCGGCCTACTCTGGTCTCCGCGCCGTTGTCATCCTACGCGAGGCCTTGGCTCAGTCGGATTGCGGTGGCTCCCAGTTGATCTGCCAGGAGATGCCGAACCGATCGACGCAGGAGCCGAAGTAGCTGCCCCAGAACATCTCAGCCATCGGCATCGACACTTCACCGCCGTCCGAGAGTGCGGCAAACTTCTCGTCGGCGTCTTCGCGGCTGGGCGGCGAGTATGCGATCGAGAAGTTGGTCCCGGTCACGGGGCCAGCACCGAATGCGGGGTTCGAATCGCTGCCCATCAGCACGCTGTCGCCGACCGGCAGTGAGACGTGCATGATCTGTTGCTTGGCTTCTTCGGGGACACCCATGTCGGGCGGACCGTCACCGAACGTCTGCAGTTCCGCGAAGTCGCCCCCGAAGACTGAGCGATAGAACTCGAACGCCTCTCGACAGTTGTCGGTGAAGGTGAGATAGGTATTGAGGGTCATCGTGGTCTCCAGAGCTGGTTTACCTGAGCCGCCAGATTGGCAGCGTATCGCCTGGGTCGAAGCGTCTAGCGTAGAATTCACTGACTTGCACTGATTTGGATGCTCTGATGCCTGATTCTCACGATTCCCCACTTCGCTTTGGCTGGTACATCCCCACTCACGGTGATTTGACCAACTTCGCCGACCCCGACCAATTCATTCCCGCGTCCATGGACATGTTCGAGCGCGTGGCGCTGGCGGCAGAGGCCGCCGGCTTCGAGTACGCGCTGGTCCCGGTGACGCCGACCTGTTGGGAAGCCTGGATCTCGACGGCGATGATGTCGGCCAAGACGACGAAGCTGAAGATGCTGGTCGCTGCCCGACCGGGGTACATCTTGCCAACGCAGATGGCGCGGATGATTGGCGCCTTTGACCAGCTCTCGGAAGGTCGCGTCTACGTCAACCTGATCGCCGGCGGCAATCCACGAGAATTGGCCGGCGACGGGATCACCTTCAGCCACGACGAGCGCTACGAGGTGATGGACGAGTCCGTGCAGATCATGAAGGCGCTGTGGAGCTCGCACGACCGCATTGATTGGGAAGGCAAGTACTTCCAGCTTTCCGGCGCGCACGCTTATCCCAAGCCGTTCCAGAACCCCTGGCCGCGCTTCTACATCGGTGGCGAGTCCGACGCGGCCCGCGATGTCGGTGCGAAGCATGCTGATTGCTACTTCTTCTGGGGCGACACGCCCGAGGCGACCGCGCCCAAGGTGGTCGATGTCAAGAGTCGAGCGGAGGGCTTCGGTCGTCCGAACATCACGTTTGGCATGAGGATGCAGGTCATCGTGCGTGAGACTGAGGCCGAAGCCTGGGACGCGGCCCACAGCCTGATCGAGGGCACGACCGAGAAGCAGCGCAACTTGCGCAAGAACTGGCGCGGAGAGTCGGAAGCCGACAGCCGCATGTGGCAGCTGGCCGACGAGTCGCAGAACAACGACTACCGGATCGCGCCGCATCTGTGGAGTGGACTGAGCACAGTCCGCGGCGGCGCCGGGCTGGCCGTGGTTGGCAACCCGCAGCAGGTCGCAGACACATTGCAGGAGTTTGTCGATATCGGCTGCACCGAGTTCTGCCTCTCTGGCTATCCGCATGACGAAGAGGCGACCCGCTTCGGCGATTGGATCATGCCATTGGTCCACGAACGCAATAGGGTGAGCTTGACCAGCGACGAGCCAGCTCTGGCCGTCGCTGACTGAGGCAGTTGAGGAGACTGAGCATGTCACGAGTACAACTGGCGCTGAATGTCACCGAGCTCGACTCGGCGATCGAGTTCTACACGCAGATGTTCAAGACCGAGCCGCACAAGGTGCGTGCCGGCTATGCCAATTTCGAGGTGGAAGATCCGCCCCTGAAACTGGTCCTGATCGAGAATCAGTCAGCGTCGGCGCCACTCAACCACCTCGGCGTGGAAGTTGAGACGCCGACGCAAGTGCACACCGAAACGCAACGCTTCGGCGATCTGGGCCTCGACATGGAGATCGAGGACGGTGTCGTCTGCTGCCACGCCGAGCAGGACAAGGTCTGGGTCTCGGACCCCTCGGGCACGCGCTGGGAGGTCTACTCGATCACCGACGATCTGCCGGAAGCGTCTTATGCGTCACGCGCCGCGAACCTGATCCCATTGGCCGACGTAACGGCGGGAGCGCAGTCCATCGAGGATTGCTGCGCCGACGGTGGCCTTTGCGTGGGCTAGTCGTGGGCTCGTGCCCAGGATGAACACTCTGGGTCGGCGATCTGGGGCGCTGCTCGCGCTGGCCCTGGCGGCGGCGATCTGCGTCATCAGTGCGTGTGATTCGGGCACTGAGGCTGAATCAATCCAGACCGAAGAGTCGGCGCAGGTCCAACAATCGGCGGAACAGCAAGCGGAGCAGGGTTCAACCACTGCGCGTCCTGCTGCGCCGCAGCGTGGTGCTCGACCCGTGTCGGCCCGAGGCGGCGACTCGGACACGGAAGCAGGGAGCGTTCGCAGCGCTGTTGAGGTGGAATCGCGGTCGGTGGCGGAGCCTGGATTCGTCGTGCAATTGCTACACGCGGCCGATATGGACGGTGGGGTCGGTGCGCTTGACAACGTCGAGACGTTTTCGGCGCTGCTCGACGGGTTTCGCAGGCAGATGCCGAAGCGGACGCTGGTCCTGAGTTCGGGAGACAACTTTATTCCCGGTCCGCGCTACTACGCGGCAGGCGAACAAAGCCTGGCAGAGATTCTGGGCGTGCCGGGGAATGGTCGAGGCGACATTGCGCTATTGAACGAGATGGGGTTCCAGGCTTCCGCGCTGGGCAATCACGAATTTGATCTGGGCCCGAGCGCGCTTGCGTCGACCATCGCGATGGAGGAGACAGAGGACGGATGGTATGAGGGCGCGAGGTTTCCTTACCTCTCGGCCAACCTGGGTTTGGCTGACGACGAACACCTGCGCGGGCTAGTGGCGGCCGACGGGCTAGCTGCACCGCTGCCTCGAGGCAGTCTGGCGCGCAGCGTGATCATCTCGGTAGATGGCGAACTGGTCGGGATCTTGGGCGCGACGACACCGCACTTGGCCTGGATCGCGGGAGTGGGAAACGTGGCGGTGGAGCCTGCCGATGGATTCGATCTCGACGCACTCGCCGAGGTGATCCAGGACGCGGTCGACGATCTGACGGCGCAGGGCGTCGACAAGATTATCCTGCTGGCTCATATGCAGCAGATCGAGATCGAACAACAATTGGCGAGCCGATTGCGCGATGTCGACATCATCGTTGCCGGTGGTTCCAACACCATCCTCGCTGACAAGACGGATCGATTGCGCAGCGGCGATTGGGCGGCAGGCACTTATCCATTGCGGATGAGGTCGGCCAGCGGTGAGCCGCTGCTGCTGGTCAACACGGACGCCGACTATCGCTACATCGGTCGCCTGGTTGTTCGCTTTGATCAGCGTGGGTTGGTGATGCTGGGTAGCATCGATCCCTCCGTGAGCGGGGTCTACGCGACCGACAAAGCAGGCCGACCGGCGACGGCGGGCGAACCGATTCCCGGAGTGAGCCGAATCGTGCGTTCTCTGCGCGAGGTGATCGAAGATCGGGATCGCGAGATCGTCGGTCGGACGAGCTTCTATCTCGCCGGCCGTCGCGGCGACGTCCGCACGCAGGAAACCAACCTGGGGAACCTCGTAGCCGACTCGTTTCTGTGGTTGGCGCGCCAGTTCGATCCTGGCGTTGCGGTGGCTCTCAAGAACTCCGGCGGCATTCGCGATCAGATCGGGCGAGCCTGGCAGCCCGCGGGTGCGATCCGGACGGACGAGGTCGTGTTCGCTCCGCCGGCGGCCAACCCGGCCAGCGGTCGGCGTGCCGGCGACATTTCGCGATTCGCCGTCGAGAGCGTCCTGCGTTTCAACAACGGACTGGTGATCGTCCCGCTCACGGCGCAGCAGCTGGTGGCGTTGCTTGAGCACGGAGTTGGCTTCGACGGGGTCGGCGAAGTTCCGGATGGGCGCTTCCCACAGATTGCCGGGATGCGCTTCAGCTTCGATCCCGCCGAGCCGCCGGGCCGACGAATACGTTCACTGGCCATCATCGATCAGCAGGGTCGGGTGATTGACCGCGTCGTCGAACGGGGCATCCTGGTCGGCGATGCTGAGCGGGAGGTCCGCATGGCGGTGCTCGATTTCACTGCAAACGGCGGTGACGGGTATCCGTTCCCGTTGCCCGCAGAGGGACGCATTGACCTCGCCGGAGAAACGGGCCAGTACAATCCGCCTTCGCCAGAGTTTCCAGACACCAACGGCAACGGCCTGATCGATGATGCCGTCGCGGTCGATCCCGGACTGTTCGATTTCGCCGCGCCAGGCACGGAGCAGGACGCACTCGCCGAGTATTTGGCTCAGTTTTACCAGGACGTGCCATTTGACCGCGCGGAGACCAGTCCGGTTGAGGATCGACGGATCCAGAATCTGAGCGTTGCCGGGGCACGAGACACAGTGTTCGCGCTGGACCAAGCTCGCTGAGAAGCGTTCGGCGCCCAGCAGCTTTCGGGACGAAGGTGTGTCGGTGATCTAGCGCGCCAGCTCGGCGGCGCGTTGGAAGATATCGCCCAACATCTCCTCGGTCAGGAGACCGGTAAAGGTGTTTCGCTGGCTCGGATGGTATGAGCAGAGCAGCGTGACACCGCCCACTTTATGCTCCAGGCCGTGGGTGAATCTTGGTCGTGGCCGGACGCCGAGTTCTCGGGCACAATTTTCCCAGGCGAACGAACCGAGGCAGACGATCACTTGTAACTGGGCCAGTAGCTCGATCTCACGGCGCAGGTAGGGCAGGCACTGGTCGCGCTCCTGCACGGTGGGCTTGTTGGCCGGCGGCGCGCAGCGGACGATCGATGTGATTCTCGTCTTGATCAGTTCCAGGCCGTCGTCTGCCGCCGTCGACTCGGGTTGATTCGCCAGCCCGGCCTGCCAGATCGCTCGGTAGAGCCAGTCTCCGGACCGGTCACCGGTGAACATCCGACCGGTTCGGTTGGCACCGTGCGCGGCCGGTGCCAGGCCGACGACCAGGATGCTCGCGTCCGCCGGACCAAACGATGGGACCGCGCGTCCCCAGTAGTCGTCGTCGCGGAACGATGCGCGCTTTTCGGACGCCGCCTGTTCGCGCCATTCGACAAGTCGGTGGCACAGGCGGCACTCTGAGACGACCTTGTCGAGATCGTTAAGCTCCCCGATGCCTAATTTACTGACTTGCGGATCGTCGAATTGGGCCATTGGCCCATAGTGAAGCCATGGCGAAGCGATGTCCAGGGATAGGGCTATGACTCAAACCAGACCGCAGCCGGCGGCAATATTTTCTCGCGCATTCGGGCGCGGGGCGCGGGTACCGATCTCCGAGTATCTACCGAAGATCGATGCGCCATTCGACTGGCGGCGATCATTGAGCCTGCACCGCCGACTGCTTGCCGGCGAACTGGGCGTGATGCGCGAGGCCAGTGAGAACGAGAGCGACACGCTGCCCTCCTTGGCCGTGATGGTGCTCGGCGTGTTGCTATCCGGCTTGGGCGCGTGGCTCTGGCTTGTGATCGATTCACGCGGAGCCTTACTTGGTGAGTCGGCACTGAAGGTCCTGCTTCTGGGATCGGTCGCGTCGATGCTGGGCTGGGCGCTGATGGTTGGCCTGACCTGGCACGCGCTGCGCTCGATCTTTGAAGTGTCGGTGCCAATCAAGGCCTTGATGCGTTCCATGGCCATCGCCAGCGGATTCGCTGTCTGGCAGTTCTTCATGTTGGCCGGACCGGCCAGTTTCGCCGTCGGCCTGTTGGTGACGATCGCAGGAGTGTTGCTCGCAGTCATTGCCGTCCGAGCAGCCACTGCTCAAGCCGACGAGCGAGCCGCCGTGATCAGCGTGGGCATCGGGTTTGGTGTGTACGCGCTGCTGATGTCACTGTTGGCCGATCTGGCCGGCGTTGGCTCGGGCATCTTCGTCCACGGGCTGGGTTAGGCTGGCGGGTCCCCGCGTGAAGCGGGGACTGGAAACGTCGGATCCGAGGACACTGGTTGATTCGGGGGAATCCAGAAGATTTGGGACAGATTCGCGACTACGTCAGCGTCAGTTCGATGCCCTCGGCGCAGAGCGCGCAGTCGTCGGGGCTGTAGCTGGCTACGTCGATTTCGAGACAGGCGAAGGTCTCAAGTTCTCCGAAGCTAGTTGCGCCGTTCGTGCGATCAACTACCAGCCCGACGCCGATCGGCGTACCACCTGATTCAACAACGGCGTCCAGCGTGTCCCTGACCGAACCACCGGTGGTCAGCACGTCGTCGACGACCAGTACGGACTGGCCCGGCTCGACGGCGAATCCTCGACCGATGTAGCGCCCGCCGTCCTCGCGACGTTCGGCGAAGTATGCATTGATGCCCTCGCCGAGGTGCTTGGCCGTCTCGTGCGCGAGCAGAATGCCCCCGGTCGTCGGACCCACAACGAGGTCCGGTCGCAACTCCCGGAAATGGTCAGCCAACTGCGAGCAGAGCGCTTCGGTCACGCGAGGCTTCTCGAGCAGGCGGAACTTCTCGATGTAGGTGTCGCCGTGGCGTCCCGACGCGTACTGGAAGTGACCTGTCAGTACCGCTCCCGCTTCTTCCAACAACTTCAGCGCCCCTGACGGCTCGTCGCTCATGGCAGGATGTTCCCCTCGTAGTCGGTGGTCTGCAGTGAGATGTCGCTGGAGATCTTGTCGAATGGGAACCAGCGGAACATGACCTCGCCGACGATTTGATCTTCATGGATCGGTCCGAACGCGTGCGAGTCCTGGCTGCTGTTGCGGTTGTCGCCAAGAACGAAATAGTGCTCAGGTGGGATCACCGCCGGCCCCCACTGATAGCTGGGCGGCTCGAAGATGTACTCGTTCTCGTTCAGTTCGACGCCGTTGACGAAGACGCGCCCGCGAATCACCTCGACCATGTCGCCGGGCATACCGATCACTCGCTTGACGAAATCGTGCGCGCTTTGATACGGCGGACGGAAGATGATCACCGAACCCCGGTGCGGCCCTGAGAGCAGGAAGTCGCCGTTGCTGCGGCCGGGCAGCAGGGCGTCGAACGGTCCCAGATCGACTTCCCAGTAGCCAATCTTGTTGACCAATACGAGCTCGGAACTCGCCAGGGTCGGTTGCATCGAGCGGCCCTCGACCTGAAAGTTCTGCACGGCTTCACGCGCCAGCAGGAAGACGATCAGGCCCAGGATGGCGGTCTCGATGATCTCCCGCAGCGCACCGTATTGCAGCCTCATACGGTCGAGCTTATCCGCCTCTACCATGGGCATGAGTGGGCGTTGAATGACGACGCCCCAGGGTTTACGGAGTGTTTGAGATGCGAGCTGTCCGGCTGTCGACTGAGGGTCCGATCATCCGGCCCCACATGGATGAGCGAATGGGAGACAACATCAACGGTCCCTCGTTGATCCGCGCGCCCGAGTGGCTGCCCAACCGGCTGGGCGAGTTCTATCTCTACTTCGCCGATCACAAGGGCACTTACATCCGGCTGGCGGCTGCCGACGACCTGCTCGGACCCTGGCGCATGCACGAACCGGGCGCGCTCCAGTTATCGCAGACGGCCTTTCCCAAGTCTGACGCTGAGTTCGATCCCAAACTGGGTCCGGCGCAGAAGAAGGGCCAAGTCTATCCACATATCGCTTCCCCGGACGCGGTTGTCGACGATGAAGCACAACAGATTCGGCTCTACTTTCATGGCCAGCTCTATGACGGTCGTCAAGTCTCGAGGGTGGCCACATCCTGCGACGGCATCAGTTTTGAGCCGGGCGAGAAGATTCTCTCGACCAGCTATCTGCGCATGATCCACCTGGACGATGTCGAGCAGCCAGGCTGGTATGGCATGTCGATGCCGGGCATTATCTATCGGTCCGAGGACGGTCTATGCGGATTTGAGCAGGGGCCGCAGCTCTTCCCCGACACGATGCGTCACTGTGCTCTGCTACGTCGTGGCGACACGCTGTGGGTGTTCTGGACCAACGTCGGCGACGCACCCGAACGCATCTATGTCTCACCGGTTGAGCTGAGCGGAGACTGGCGATCATGGACCGCCGGTGAGCACCGCGAGGTGTTGCGTCCGTCCTACGAGTGGGAAGGCACGTCCTTGCCAATCGCACCCAGCGTCCGGGGGTACTCGCCCGTACCGGTGCATGAGCTGAGAGACCCAGCGATCTTCGAGGACGGTGACGACGCCTACTTGCTGTACACCGTGCAGGGCGAGTTTGGCATCGGCATCGCGTCCCTCGATCAGGGATAGTTGAGGCCCCAGAGTCGACGTGACGCGCCCGTACTACCCGGTCTTTCTCGATCTCAACGATCGGCCCGTACTGGTGATCGGTGGAGGGCGCCTGGCGCTCGAGAAGGTCAATGGATTGCTCGCTGCGGATGCAAAGATCACAGTGGTCGCGCCGGCACTGAACGAGGAACTGGCATCATTGCGTGATTGCGGCAGGATTGAGCATCTGGCGCGTGCGTATGAGTCGGGCGATATGTGCGGACCCGCAATTGTGATGGCAGCGAACGACGATCCTGCTGACAATGCGCGTCTTCGGTCGGACGCGCGTTCGGCCGGTGTCTTGCTCAATGCCGCTGACGATCCGACAAACTGCGATTTCATACTTCCTGCGGTCGTGCGCCAGCCGCCACTCACTCTCGCGATCTCCACGGGCGGCGGCAGCCCGGCGGTTGCCCGACGGGTGCGCGAGGAGTTGAACGACTACCTCGATGCCGACACGTCCACGCTGGCAGAGCTGGTCGCTGAGGTTCGGGCCGATCTGCGCCGGCTGAACGTGTTTCATCCGATTCCGGCGGATGCCTGGCAGTCGGCGATGGACGGACAGGTGCGGATTCTGCTGGCCCAACGACGCCGAGGTCAGGCCAAGGCACTGCTGATGTCTAGGTTGGGTCAACCGATCAGAGCTGCAAGCGAATGAACGCGTCCCGCTCGATGAAACTCGGTGGGCGTGGCAGCGCACTGTCGAGAGTGCAGGCGCAACTGGCATCCGATGCTCTGTCGACGATTGGCATCGAGACGGACTTCGTTCCAATCACGACGCAAGGCGACCGCGACCAGCAATCCAGCCTGCGCGCCATCGGCGGCCAGGGCGTGTTCGTCAGAGCCGTCGAATCGGCGCTTCTGACTGGGGAGATTGATTTGGCCGTGCACTCAGCCAAGGACGTGCCACCGGAAATCGCCGACGGCACAGTTCTGGCTGCGTATCTTCCGCGCGGCGATGTCCGAGACGCACTGGTCAGCAGATCTGGGGCGGGGTTGTTGGATCTGCCGCAAGGAGCGCGAGTTGGCACCGGTTCGCGTCGTCGGGCGGCGCAGGCTCTACATCTGCGTCCCGACCTGGAGCTCGCCGACATACGCGGCAATGTCGACACTCGCCTGGAAAAGATGGAACGAGGCGAGTACGACGCCGTCATCGTGGCTGCAGTCGGCCTGCAGCGGCTGGGGCGCGCTCCTTCGCAACTGATTCCGATTGACCTGATGATGCCGTCGCCGGGGCAGGGAGCGCTGGTCATTCAGTGTCGGGTCGAGGATGCCGATTCGCTATCCGCCATCAATCATCTGCCCACGGCTCAGGCCGTGAGCGCCGAGCGGGCGATGCTGCGCGCGCTCGGTGCAGGCTGTTCGCTCCCGCTGGCCGCGCTCGGCGGGGTGCGGTTCGGCGAGATCATCCTGGCGGGACGATTGATGAGTGCAGATGGAACCGAACGGATCGAACTGCAGCGAACGAGCGAAGATCCCGAGGAGGTCGGTGCAGAGGTCGCCGAGACACTGCTCGAACGCGGCGGAGCGCGGCTGATTGAAGCGGATCGATCATCGTGACGCAGACCTCGCCCAAGATTCTTCCGGTGCTGCTCGTCGGGGCAGGACCAGGCGATCCAAGACTGATCACGGTCGCCGGAGTCGAAGCGCTGCAAACAGCCGATGTTGTGCTCCATGATCGGTTGGTGTCTCCGGCGTTGCTGGCGCTGGCCAAGGATGCGGAGCTGATCGCGGTCGGCAAGACGCCCGGCGGCCTGTCGACCTCCCAGGCGGATATCAATGCGCGGCTGATTGAGCTGGCGCGATCGGGGCGACGAGTCGTTCGTCTCAAGGGTGGTGATCCGTTTGTCTTCGGACGCGGCGGCGAAGAGGCGTCGGCGCTGGTCGCGGCTGGGATTCCCATTCAGCTCGTCCCGGGCGTGTCGAGCGCGTCCGCTGCGGCCGCCGCTGTTGGCATTGCAGTGACCGACCGGCGCGCAGCTTCGGCCGTCACCGTGGTCACCGGTTCCGAAGGCGATGGCGACGCCCCAGCGGTCGACTGGAATGCCGTCGCAACTGTCGGCGGGACGATCGTAGTGATGATGGGTTGGAGGCACCTGGATGAGATCGTCGAGCGTCTGATCGCGGGCGGGCTGTCGCCCGATACACCGGCGGCAGCCATTCAACAGGCCTGGACGCCAGAGCAACGCGCCGTGTTCGCCCCGCTCAACCTCCTGCGAGTGCGAGCCCAAGCCATGCGTCCCCCGGTGACGGTCGTCATTGGACAAACCACATTGCTGGCCACGCCCGAGCTGTCCTGGACGATCATGGGCCGCCGCGTCCTGGTCACTCGTGCAGCGACGCAGGCGAAACCGCTCGTCGAACGACTTCGAGCCCTGCACGCCGAAGTGATTGAGCTGCCGACGATTGCGATCCAGCCGTGCGAACCAGAACCAATCGACCGGGCAATCACGCGACTCCAGTTGGGCGCATACAACATCCTCGCCTTGACCAGCGTCAACGGCGTGCATCAACTCTGGGAGGCGCTACGTCGCCATGGCCTCGACGCTCGGGCGCTAGGCGATGTGCGAGTTGCCGCAATCGGCAGCGAGACCGCTCGCGCGCTTGAGCGGCATGGCATCAACGCAGATCTTGTGCCTCAGGTGTTCACGTCTGACGCTCTAGCTGATGCGTTGATCGCGGATGGCCTCAGTGGGCAACGCGTGTTGTTGGCACGCGCGGCGCAAGGAAGCCCACTATTGAGAGAACGATTGCAGAAGAACGGCGCAACAGTCGAGGACCTCGCTTTGTACGACGTCGCCACGCCGTCGGTTGACGAGGTGGCGCTGTCGGAACTGAAACGCGGGGTGGATGTGGTGACGTTGACATCGCCATCGACCGCTCGCGGCCTGGCCGAGATTGTCGGCGCGGCGGTCGATTTAGACTCCTTGCAAACGGTGTGCATCGGTCCGGTCACGGCAGACGCCGCGCGCAAGCTCGGATTCCGCGTCGTTGCGACCGCCGAGACACACACGATTGAAGGATTGACACAGGCTGTCGGACGATATCTGGCAAGCCTGCCACCACTAGGTGATTCCCGACTGGAGTCCGCGTGACGAGCGTTCAACCCCCCTCAATATCCGCCGACACGAGCCGCATCTCGACGGCTCATCGGATGCGCCGTTTGCGGCGCTCGGATGGTTTGCGACGGATGGTGCGCGAGACGCGGCTCGCTCCGACCGATTTCATCTACCCCGTGTTCGTCACCACCGGACAGGGCGTGCGCGAGCCGATTCCCTCGATGCCCGGACAATCCCGCCTGTCGGTTGATCAGCTCGCGCAGGAAGCCGCGGAGCTGCGCTCCCTCGACGTTCCCGCCATTCTCCTCTTCGGCATCCCTGAAACGAAAGACGCCGAGGGCAGCGGCGCCTGGATTTCCGACGGAATCGTTCAACAGGCGACCCGCGCGCTGAAAGAGGCCCAGCCAGAACTGGTCGTAGTGACCGATGTCTGCCTTTGCGAGTACACGGATCACGGACACTGCGGTGTCCTGGCCGATGACGGCTCGGTGCTCAACGACGCGTCGGTCGAGGTACTGGCCACAACGGCCTTGAGTCAGGCCGAGGCCGGCGCAGACGTGATCGCTCCCTCCGACATGATGGACGGCCGAATCGGCGTGATTCGCCAGTCGCTCGATGAGAGCGGATTCGACGATCGCACGCTGCTGGCCTACTCCGCCAAGTTTGCCTCGGGGTTTTACGGTCCCTTCCGCGACGCCGCCGACTCGGCGCCGCAGTTTGGAGACCGTCGCGCATATCAGATGGATCCGCCCAACGGACGGGAAGCGATGCGCGCGATTGAGCGCGACCTGGCCGAAGGCGCGGACATGATCATGGTCAAGCCGGCGCTTGCCTATCTCGACCTGGTGCGAGAGGCGCGGCAACGCTTCGACGCGCCGTTGGCGGCCTACAACGTCAGCGGTGAGTACGCGATGTTGAAGGCGGCAGCAGAGAACGGCTGGATCGACGAAGAGCGAGTCGTGCTGGAAACCCTGACCGGCATCCGCCGGGCTGGCGCAGACCTGATCCTGACCTATCACGCCAAGGACGCCGCCCGCTGGCTCGCGCGTCACGCCGACTGAGCCATCATTCACCGACATTTCGACCCCCCCACAGCACACTCTGAGGACACGTTATGAGCGAATCAACCACCGAAACGCCTGCCGAACCCGTGGCGCCGTCGGTCGGCCCCGATGAGGCGGTCAGCACTGTCCGCGCCGTCGCATTCGATTGCTATGGGACGCTGCTCAAGCTTGAGGAGCGCGAGTTCGCCTCGCTGATCCAGGAGATGCTGCACGAGCATGGCGTCGAGCACGCGACCGGTGAGGATGTCTGGGAGGCCTGGCTTGAGGCTTCGCGGGAGATGGCAAAGCGCGAAGGCCGCAATCCGGAGCGCCCGCTTGAGGGTCCTGAGCCTACGTTCCGTCCGTTTTCCGAGACCTGGCCTTACTTCTTCGGCGAAGCCTTCAAGCATCACTCGGTCGAAACGATCCCGCCGGCGACAGCATTCCAGCATCTCTGGGACGTGCTCTCGATGGCGCCTGCCTATCCCGAAGTGGACAGCGTCTTCTCGGAGCTGAACCAGCGCGGATACCGAGTGGCGATTGGCAGCAATGCCGACGATGACCACCTGGAGCATGCGCTCGAGAAAGCCGGCATCGAAGTTGAAATGGTGCTGTCATCGGAAGAGGCGCAGTCCTACAAGCCGCGCAAGCCGTTCTTCGAGCAGCTCTGCGAGCGGTTGGAGCTTGAGCCCTGCGAAGTGCTCTATGTCGGAGACAGCCCGTGGGCCGACGTCACCGGAGCCAATCACGCAGGACTACCGGTCTACTGGGTCTCGCGCTATCCCGATCCCGACCGCGAGAAAATGATGCGCTCGCATCCAACCTGGAGCGGTCCCGACCTTACGGGAATCCTCGAGGCGTTGCCGGAACAGGCTCCCGCGTGAAGCCGGGACTGGGAAATCAGGTGAGCGAAGCGTAGTTGTAGCCAGCATTTCCACAGCCTGTCCACCGAGCATCAACCGAGGACGGCCCTGAAAACTGGCGTAGCGCACGTATCAGCTAAAATGTGAATATATCGATAACCTAAGTGATCAATACTTGAACACGGATCACAGGATCGAAATCGGAGCGGCGCGATGCGTATTCAAACATCTCAGGCGGCGCTGCAGCATGGGCTCAGCGTTGTCTCGCGGGCAGTGGCGGCTCGTCATTCGCTCGATCAACTTCGCCATGTTCACTTGCAGGCCGACGACGACGGCGTGCGGCTGACCGCGACCGACACTGAGATCGCGATGATCTGCGGTATCGATGCAGTGGTCTCGGAGCCCGGCGCGATCACGATTCCGCACCGGTTCATCAACGATCTCGTCTCGGCGTTGTCCTCCGCCGAGATCACGATTGACGTTGCCGAGAATTCGCTCGTCGCACAGATCCGCGCCTCGGATGCGAATGAGTCGTCGATTCACGGCATGTCACCAACGACGTATCCCAACATCCCCGGCATCGGCGACGGCGATTGGATCAAGATTGTTGCCCGGGATCTGCGCGACGCCCTACGTCACGTGGTGTTTGCCGCTGCGACCGACGACGGCCGGCCGGTGCTGACCGGTGTCCATTTCCGGTTTGAGGCCGACAAGATGACGCTGGCGGCAGCCGATGGCTTCCGCCTCGCGGTGTACGACATGAATGTCGCCTCCGAGCTGACCGAGCGGCTGGAGATTACGGTTCCGGCTCGGGCGCTGACAGAGCTCGAGCGCTTGCTGACCGACGACGACTCCGCTGTCGAGATGTACATCCACGCGGACCGCACCTACGTCCGTTTCCACATCCGATCAGTACAGATGACGGCGCAGTTAATCCAGGGCAACTACCCCAGCTACGACCAACTGATTCCCGCCGAGTACCAGACGCGGGCAATTCTGCCAGGCGCGGTCCTGCAAGGAGGCGTCCGCTCGGCGGCGGTCTTTGCTCGTGAGTCGAGCGGGATTATCCGGCTGATCTTCAGTGGCGAAGCCTCCGACCAGAGCATCACGCTGACGGCCCGTGCCGAGGAGCTCGGCAATCACCGAGGCCGCGTTGATGCAGTGATCGAGGGCGAGACATCGAGAATCGCCTACAACGTGCGCTACCTGCAGGACGTGCTGCAGATTGCCAGCGGTCCGGCGGCGGCGGAGATTGCTATGGAGACTAGCGGGCCCAGCAATCCGGGCGTCTTCCGGGTCGTCGGCCGCGACAATTACGTACATGTCCTGATGCCGATGTTCGTCCAGTGGGAGGACGCCTAGGACGGCCTGAGGTCGATCTGAGGTCGCGCAATGGGTGACTGGGAAATCAAGTGTGTGTCCCGTGATCCTGCCGGGAATGCGCTCGCCTATCGCGGCGACGACCCGTTTCGCTGGACGGTGTGGATCCACGACATCATCGACGACATTGAGGGTCGGCGTCACACCTATTTTGTGACGGGCGAATATGGACAGCGGGTCGAGGTCGTGACCGAAATCTCCGAACGAGGCAAGATCATTCGCTCCGATCCCAACGTCGGCGACGATCTGTTGCCACAACTTCCACCATGTTGACTGACGACTGAGTGAACATTGGTCGCTCATGTCTCTGAACGTGTCGGCGCATATCTATGGCAACGCAGCGCAGACAGCGCTGTCGGAAGCGGTGCGCCGGGTCAAGTCTGCCGGCGGCGCATACGATCCGCTCGCGCCGGTCACGATTGTGGTTCCGTCCTCGTTGGCGGGCTATCACATCCGACGCACGCTGGGCCGACAGCGCGGCGGCATTGTCAATGTGCAGTTCAAACCGCTGCAGGCCTTGCTGGAGCTGATAGGTGCGGCGTCGCTGGCCAATGCGGGCCGCCGCCCACTGCCGGAGACGTATCGGTCTGAGGCGATTCGTGATGTGGCCGAGGCTGGGGGGTCAATCTTTGGTGACGTTCCCATCGACGGACCCGTCCTGCAAACGCTGGAGTCGGCGTTTGATGAGTTTGATCGCTGCAGGGACGATGATCTGGCAGCTATCGCAGCCGGTGGCAGGAATGCCGCGTACCTGGTCGACAGATATCGCGAGTACCAGCGAAGCACGGCGCAGTTCTACACGAACCAAGACCTGGCTGAATCGGCAAGAAAGGCGCTCGACTCCCAACCCAGTGTGCTCAAGGACATTGGCTCGGTCATCGTCTATCTGCCTGCTGACCTGACAACGGCGCAGCGTGAGTTTCTCGACGCGTTGTCGGGGCACGCTGCCATCGAGGTCATCCTGGGGCTGACCGGCGACGCTGAGGCGGTCGACGAGCACACATTGCAGAGTTGGGACCCGCCCAGTGACCCGCCCAGTGACCCGCAAGGTGACCGAGACACGGAACAGGTTCCAACTGCCCAACACATCGTGCAATCGCCCGATCCCGAGGAGGAAGTTCTCTTTGCGATTCGAGCGATCGTCTCGGCGCTGCACTCGGTTTCGCCAACGCCGCTGCATCGCACAGCGATGCTCTATCGACAGGAACGCCCGTATGCCCGGATCTTCGCCGAGCAGCTCGATGCTGCGGGCCTCCCCTGGAACGGCGTCAATGCGCAAACGCTGAAGCAATCGATCGCCGGCCGCACGCTCGATGGGCTGCTGGGACTGATGTCCGGGTCGACAATGAGTTGGTCGGTGGATGTCGCGCCCTGGCTAGCTGCAGCGCCGATTCTGGATGCCAACGGCGAAGCAGCGCCCACGGCGCGATGGAATCAGTTGGCGCGCCGGGCCAACCTGCATCGAGGATCCGATCGCTGGGATGAGCGGCTGCGACAGTATCTGTCCACCTGTGAAGACGATCTTCAGCGGCTTTCACGAGTGCCCGACGACGACAAGCCCGGTCGGTTGCCCTGGGTCCGGGCCGAGGTCCAGCAGGTCAAGGACTTGATGGCGTTCACGAACCAACTGAACCAGTTCATCGGCGAGACGCCGGAGCGGGCGCTCTGGTCCGACCATGCGCAACGACTGCGTCGGCAGCTGAGATTGCTGCTCGGCGACCGAACCAGATTCGCGCTGTCCACCGAGACCGGCGAAGACGACCTGCAGTTGGCGCGTTGGGATGATGTCCAGGCCCTGCTCGACTCGCTGGAGTGGCTCGATGAACTCGGAGAAGCACCGCGGGAACGATTTGTATCGGCCCTGCGGCGACGACTCGAACGAACGACCGGTCACCATGGTCGAGTCGGCGATGGCGTTTACGTGGGTTCGCTGCGATCGGCCGTCGGGATGGAGTGGGACGCGGTCTATATCGTCGGCGCGGCGGAGCGGTCGTTGCCGCAGACACGAAGCGATGATCCTTTGCTGCCTGACGAACTGCGGAGCCGCGCATCACTGCCGACCGGCCGCGATCATCTGCGTCGTGAGCGGTCCGATTACCTGATCGCCATGCACGCCGCCAAGCATCGAGTGCTCAGCTATCCGCGAGCCGATGTCCGTGCCCAACAGGCCAGGCTGCCGGGCCGATGGCTGCTCGAATCGGCGACGGCGTTGAACGCCGGCGAGCGTGTCTACGCATCAAAGGTCGATGAGGCAGCCGGCGAGGTGTTGCAGGCGACGCCATCGTTCGAATCGGCGGTGATGCGACCCGGAGTGTCTGCCGATATCCACGAGTATGAGCTACAGCAGATTCGGTCGAGCCCGAGCGCCTTCAGTCACTACCTGACCAACGGGTATCCCTCGCTGGAGCGAGGATTGATCCAGAGACGTGAACGCTGGACAGGGCAGATGACCCGCTGGGACGGACTGATCTCCGATGGCGCAGCCGGAGCAACTGCTCGTCCGCACTCGGCGGGTGCCCTGCAGGATTGGGCTACTTGCCCGTATCGATACTTCCTTGGTCGCGTGTTGCGCATTGAAGAGCGCGACGAATCTCGCGATGATCTACAGATCACGCCGCTCGACAAGGGCTCGCTGATTCACGGAATCCTTGAGCAATTTTTCAAGCAAGGCAATGACCAACCAGCGCTAGGTCAGCGCTGGTCGGACAAGGATCGAGAGCGCCTCAAGGGCATCGCCGAAACCGCGTTGCAGCAAGCCCATGATCGCGGGCTGACCGGGCGCGATCTGCTCTGGCAGCGTGACAGTCGTCGGATCCTCGACGACCTTGAGACGTTGCTGGACAAGGACGACACGCATCGGGCGAGATTCAAGGCGGAGCAGATCGCCAGCGAACTGGTCTTTGGCGCGCTGGAAGAGAGCCAGGGTCGGGTCGCTTTCAGGCTGAACGATGGCACAACGCTTGAGTTGCGCGGCATGATCGATCGGATCGACCGATCGATTGAGGGCCAGCAACTGATCGTGATCGACTACAAGACCGGCGGCGAGTTTCCCAGAGGCAGCGAATTGAGGAAGGACGCCATCGTCGGAGGTCGATTCCTCCAGTTGCCGATCTACGCACACGCTGCTCGCCAGTTGTACGAGCATAGTGACGAGTCGCCCGTGCAATCGGCCTACTGGTACATCACAAGACGGGGCGAGTTCAAGTACAACCCGGTGGACTGGGACGAGGAGAACGTTCAGAGGTTTGAAGACGCGATCAATCTGATCGTCGAGAACATACGGGCAGGCCACTTCCCGGCGAATCCGGGAGGCGATCACCATCGCGCAACGGCCGAGAACTGCGCCTTTTGCAGCTTCGACGCAATCTGTCCTGCCGACCGCCGCACGAACTGGCAGCAGATCAAGCTTGATCCGCGTCTGACCGACTATGTACGCCTCAGCGAAGGTCCCGACAAAGAAGAGGACGAAGCTGAAGCAGAGGCTGAGGCATGACGCTCGCCGACCAGCAGGATCGTGATCGTATTGCGAACAATCTTGACGAGACGTTGTTTGTCGAGGCAGGTGCGGGCACTGGCAAGACCGAGGCGCTGGTTGGACGGATCGTCAACCTGATCGCAAGCGGTGACGTCGGGGCTCACGAGATTGCCGCGATCACGTTCACGGAGAAAGCCGCTGCCGAACTGTACGACCGAGTCCTGGAGCGTCTGGATCAGCGTCGCGAAGCAGAGACTGATCCAGCACAGCAGCGCCTGTTCGCGGAAGCGGCCGAACAGCTCGATCATGCCGCGATTGAGACCCTGCACGCGTTCGCCGCTCGCATCCTCAGGATGTATCCGATCGAGGCAGGATTGCCGCCGGGATTTCAGATCGTCGATGAGTCGGATGCGCTGCTCAGGTTTACGGAGCGATGGGAGGAGGAGCTCGACCTCCTGCTCGAGGACGACGATCTCGCCGAACCGCTGCTGGCGGCATTCGACGCCGGTCTGGAGCTGAAGCACCTGCGCGACCTGGCCTGGGCACTGCATACGGACTGGGATCGGGCTGCCGCTGATGCGGCTGAATTGCCGTTTCCGGAGCTCTCTCAGAGAGTTGCCGAGATCTCGGCGCCGTTGCGAGAGATCACAGCCTTCCGTCGCGAATGCAGCGATCCGGAAGACAAGCTCGCAGTCAACCTCGAACAGATAGAACGAATCCTTGACCGAGTCCGTCAGTCTGCCGATGCCGATCCGAGCGGCGAGATGCTGCGCCAGTTTCTTGCAGGGTCTGAGTTCAAAGTGGGACCCGGACGTGGTGGCTCAGGCAAGAACTGGGGTGGTACGGAGCGAGTCAAGGAGATCAAGGACGCGATCAGGCTGCTCGCGGATGTCCCTGCTCGATTGGCTGCTGCGGCGCTCGAGCCGGTGCTCGTGCCGATCCACAACGAACTCAGACGGTTTGTTGTCGAGTACTCGGAGGAGCGACGGCGCGAGGGACGCCTCGAGTTCCAGGACTTGTTGGTCCGCGCGAGCACACTGCTGGAGCTGGACAAGTCAACTGCAACATTGCTGCGTGATCGCTTCAAGCGGCTGCTGATCGACGAGTTCCAGGACAACGATCCGCTACAGACCCGGATCATCGACGCGATCGCGCAAGGCGAAGCCGGCCGAGCCTTCTACGTCGGCGATCCGAAGCAGTCGATCTATCGCTTCCGCCGTGCTGACATCCAGCAGTTCAACCAGGTCAAGCGCCAACAGGCCGCCGGACTCACCCGATTGAGTCAGAACTTCCGCTCGACGCCTGGCGTGACGGAGTTCGTCAATGCCGTGTTTCAGCCATTGATGCTGGACGGCGGCGAGGGTCAGGCGGAATGGGACGACCTCAACGCCCATCGCGAGGTGATGGAGGGCGTGGAGCACACGGTCACTGTCGTCGGCGATCAGCTTGAAGGACCCATCAACGCCACCCGAAGAGCGGAAGCCGACACGCTGGTGCGAATGATCGCAGACGTCACGGCATCACATACTCAAGTGTTCGATAAAGGCCGAAACTGTACTCGCGACGCTCACTTCGCCGACATCGCGGTCCTGGTGCCCACGCGGACCGGTCTAACTCACTTGCTGCCTGCGCTCGAGGAACGCGACATTCCCTATCGGCTTGAGAGCCGTTCGCTGGTCTATCACACGCGTGAAATCCGCGACCTGCTCAACCTGCTTCGTGCGATTGACGATCCGACCGACCAGATTGCGCTGGTGGCGGCGCTCAAGTCGCCGGCGTTCGCCTGTCCCGATGACGCGCTCTATCGATGGAGGCAGGCACGAGGACAGTGGGACTATCGACAGCCTGCGCCTGCCGCCATCCCGACCGACGATCCGGTCGCCGATTCACTGGCGTGGCTGCGCGACGCTGCTGCGCGACGCTGGGAAATGACCGTCAGCGAGCTGGTCGGTCACGCGATTCGCGACCGCCGGCTGATGGAGTTGGCAGTCATCGAGCGCCAGCCGCGTGAACACTGGGCGCGTTATCGCTTCCTGCATGATCAAGCGCGGGCCTTCTGCGATCGCGGCGGATCGACCTTGAGCGAGTTCCTCGCCTGGGCGCAACACCAGGCCGAGGCGGACACCCGCGTGATCGAGTCGGTCGTGCCCGAGGAAGATCACGACGCCGTGCGGATCATGACTATCCACGCGGCGAAGGGGCTGGAGTTTCCCATCGTCGTCTTCACCGGCCTCAACTCCGCCCCGCGAAACGACGCGCCCACTCTGCTCTGGGACGTCGGCGGCCGACCGGAGATCCAGTTCCGCAAGGGCCTGGCAACGCCGGGATTTACTCACCTGTGGTTGCAGGAGCAACAGATGCAGGCGGACGAATACGTGCGGCGCAACTATGTCGGCGCGACGCGTGCCAGAGATCACCTGATCCTGAGCCTCTATCGAGGCACACGAAAGAGCGATGCCGAACTGATCGATGCAGTCCTGGAAACAGCGGTCGCGCCCTATCGCCGTCTGACCGAGGAGGAGATTCCCAATCCACCGATTGTGGAGCGTGTCGCAGAGCCGGACAACGGGTCCGGGTCCGCCGTAGACCGAGAGGCATGGATCGAGCGACGCGAGGAACTGATCAAGCAGATGACATCCTTGCCGCGAGAGTCGGCCACCGGCGTGGCCAAGCGAGCCGCAGGCTACGCGTCGGAACCGCCCGAGCGAGGTGCCGACCGCAACTTTGAACCCGACGACGACCTCCCGCCCTGGCGCCGAGGCCGCGCCGGTACGGCGATCGGTCGCGCGACGCATGGCGCGCTGCAGGTGGTTGACCTGAAGCATCCCGATGACAACGAGATCAGGAACGCCGCGAGAGCGCAGGCTGCGGCGGAATCACTCGGCACTCAAGCATCCGCAGAGGTGGAGCGGCTCACGGTCTGGGCAGCAAGCAGCGACACGGTGCGTGAAGCAGTAAGTGAGGATCGATACTGGCGCGAGCTCTACGCAGCCGTGGAGATTGACGGTGTGCTGCTCGATGGGTTTGTCGATTTGCTCTACGAGTTGCCCAACGGCAATCTCGTGGTCGTCGACTACAAAACCGACGCTCTACGAGCGGGGGAAGTGCTCGACGCGGCCGTGAGCCGCTACCGATTGCAGGCCGCCTCCTACGCGTTGATGTTGGAGGAATCGCTGCAGCGAACTGTCGAGCGCTGTGTGCTGCTCTTCCTGCATCCACAGGTGGCACGAGAGATTTCAGACCTGCGTGGGGCGCTTGGTGAGGTGCGGAGCTTGCTCAAGAGCGAAGACTGATTCCGCCAGCGCTGGCAATGACGAATCATTTCCCGTTCTGAGCATGTCTCCGCGTGAAGGAGAGCTTTGAGAAACTCCCCTTCTCCCCCTTGCGGGGGAGATGCCGAAAGCCTGCCCCGGGCTTGACCCGGGGGCAGAGGGGGTCCCTGCCTATTGGCCCTATCTGGTCGTCGCCGGCCGACCCCCCCTCTGTCACTCCGTGACATCTCCCCCCGCAAAGGGGGGAGAGGGGAGGCTCCGGGCCGGGGTGCCGGCACGGCGAGGTGATCTCGACCTCAGTCGAGCACGCTGGCGGGTGCTGTAGGTGATTCCAACGCTTCCCGGATGCGGCGTCGCTCGATTGCTTCGACTCGCTTGGGGAAGCGCACGAAGAGGGCTAGCGGCGCGATGCAGACGACGATGACGCCGAAATAGAGCAAGGCGTCTTCCACGGCCACGCCTTCCGCTCGGAGCAGGAATCCTGCAGCGACTGCTCCGGCGTTACCGCCAGCGCCGACGATCCCTGCCACCGCGCCCAGCGCCTTCTTGTTGACGAAGGGAACGACGCCAAAGGTTGCACCCTCGGACATCTGCACGAAGATGCTGAACACAATCAGCATCGGGATGGCGAGGATCAGCACTTCCATCCGCGAAAAGATCATCAGCGCCACGCCCTCGAGCAGGAGCAAGCCGCCCAGCAGTAGCGTGCGGCCGCGCAGTCCGGTGCGGATGCCGAACTTGTCAGAGAACATGCCACCGGTCGTGCGAGCGAAGATGTTCATCAGGCCAAAGAGCGACGCAATCACGCCCGCCAGCACGATGTCCAGTCCGAAGCGGTCCTGGAAGTAGAGCGAGGCCATGCCGTTGATCGTGAGCTCGATCCCGAAGCAAGCGCCGTAGATCACGAACAGCAGCCAGACTCGAGGGTCGCGCGCGGCGTTTGCAAACGCGCCAGATTCGGTTTGTTTGGTCACCTTGCCCTGAGCGCGGAGCTCGGCGAAGTCGCCCTCCGGCGCGTCCTGGGTGAACTTGTAGTAGACGATGCCCATCAGGAAGAGCGCGACGCCAGGAATCACCATCGCGACACGCCAGCCCAGCTCTTCATTGGCGACGAAGAACAGCACGCCGGTCATCACCAGCGGCATCACGAGTTGGGTCACGCCGCCGCCCAGGTTGCCCCAGCCGGCGGTCGTCGCGTTGGCGGTGCCGACCACGTTGGGCGCAAACATCACCGACGTGTGGTACTGCGTGATCACGAACGACGCGCCAATCACGCCGATCAGCAGGCGGAACATGACGAACGTCTCGAAGTTCTGGGACAGTCCAATCAGCATCACCGGGAACGAGCCGAGAATCAGCAGTCCGGTGTACGTGCGGCGCGGCCCGACCCGGTCGAGCACCCAGCCGATCGCGACGCGGGCGAAGATGGTGATGAAGACCGATGCGATCAGCGAAGTGAAGACCTGGGAGTTAGTCAGGTTCAGGTCCTCACGCACCTCGCCGAGCAGCGGAGCGATCCCAAACCAGCCAAAGAAACAGAGAAAGAACGCCAGCCAGGTCAGGTGAAACGTCCGCATGTGTGGACCGGCAAAGCTCTTGAGATTGATCGACGTTGCTTTGCCGGTCAGTTCATTCTGGTTCAAGGGGCACCTCCAATAGCTGCACGCGTCGGCTTGTCACTGGGATGAACGCTATGGAGGCGCGGTTACACGTCGGTTGCAGCATGTTTCGCACCGGTGAACCGAAGATTGCCGTTGGGTGTCGTGTGTCTCCGGCTACGCCGCAGATGCATGTCCCGACGCGCTGAGTTCCCCTTTCCCCTCTTGTGGAGACTTCGCAAGGGAATTGATTCCGTCATTGCCGCGCTCCGACGCGGCAATCTCGCAGCATTCAGCACAGACGTCTGTGCACGAGTCAGCGAGATACCCCCGTTCATGAAGGTGTCTCAGAAGTCCCATTAGTTGGTTGAATCCCCAGTCCCCGCTTTACGCGGGGACCCGCTCTGGCAGCACGGGAAATCTGGTGGTGGAGTCCCCTACAGGGAGGGAGCAGGTCCCCGCGTAAAGCGGGGACTGGGAAACTTGATTTCTGAGACATCCTGTCATGCCGGGGGCAGGCTCCGCGACAAGCGCAGGTGTGACGGAGCTGTTTCTGGAACTCCGAATCATATGCAGGGTCTTGTCATAGAGGGGAAGTGAGGGATTCCAGGAGGAGCTCGAGGGACTACGCGACGACCGGCTCAACCCGGACCGCCGCAAACTTCAACTCCGGCTGCTTCGAGCGCGGATCGACGGCTTCGCTGGCTGAGGCGTTGGAGACGCCATTGCTGGTCCAGAGGGATCCCCAGTGGAACGGTGCGAACACCGATCCGGCTCGGATTTTGTCGGTCACCCTGGCCGGCGCTTCGAAGCTGCCGCGTCTTGAGGTGACCCGAACCGGCTGGCGATCTCGGACCCCTAGTCCGGTGGCGTCGGCAGGATTGATCTCGAGAAACGGCTCGCGCTCCGACTTCATCAGTTTGGCCGAGCGACCGGTGCGGGTCATCGTGTGCCACTGATCCTTGACTCGCCCAGTAATCAGGGCCAGTGGGTACTCGTCGTCCAGCGACTCCGCCGGCGGCGTCCAGGCCGGGACGTGCATTTGCGCCCGACCGTCGGGCGTGTGGAACTGTCCATCCTCGAACAGACGTCGATTGTCTTCAGGCGGACCCGACCGCGACGCCACGGGATAGGGCCATTGCACGCCCGCTCGATGTTGTGCCAGCAACGGATAGGAGAGTCCCGTGATGTCCATGTCGCGTCCGCGCGAGAGCTCGCGGTACTCGTAGAAGATCTCCTCGATGCTGTCATAGCGAAACCCGTCGCCGTAACCCAGCGCCTGGGCCATCTTGACGATGATTCGCCAGTCGGCCAGCGCCTCACCCGGCGGTTCCGAGACCTGCTCAAGCAGGCAGATGCGGCGCTCCGAGTTGGTCATCGTGCCGTCCCGCTCCGACCATTGCGCTGCCGGTAGGAGGATGTCGGCTAGCTGTGACGTCTCAGTCGGGTGATAGGCATCCTGAACGATCACGGTTTCCGCCTGCGCGAAGGCGGCGCGGACGCGGTCGCTGTTCGGCAGCGAGGCGACGGGATTCGTCGCCGCGACCCAGACGACTTTGATCTCGCCGCGCTCCAGTCGCTCAACCATTTCAATCGCGGTCACTCCCGGCTTCTCCGAGATCGCGCCTGGCTCAACTCCCCAGGCTCGCTCAATCTCGGCACGATGCTCGGGGTTGGCGACGAGCCGGTGTCCGGGCAGCGTCGTCGCCAGACCGCCTTGCTCGCGACCGCCCATGGCATTCGGTTGACCGGTCAGCGAGAACGGTCCGGCGCCCGGCTTGCCGATGTTGCCGGTTGCGAGCGACAGATTGATCAGGGCGAAGTTCTTGTCGACGCCGGATGTCGATTGGTTGGCGCCCATCGTCCAGAACGTGAGCATCGGTCCGTTGTGGGCGATGACCCGCGCCGCCTCAAGAATGTCGACCGCGTCAAGACCGGTCTCCTCGACCGCACGCTCAGCCGACCAGCCGCTCAGCGACGACGCCACATCGTCCCAGCCGTTGGCGTGATTGCTCAGATAGTCCTCATCGATGCCGCCCGAGAGTCGTACCTCGAAGAGCAGCGATTGCAGCAGCGCCACGTCGCTGCCCGGACGTAGAGCCAGGTGGATGTCGGCGATCTCCGTCGTTCGTGTCGCTCGTGGATCAACGACGATGACCTTGACGGCATCCCGGGCTACGCGTTTGCGGGCACGGATGCGCTCGAACAGAATGGGATGACAGGCTTCCATGTTGGCGCCGACGATCAGAAATGTGTTGGCCTGTTCGATGTCGCTGTAACTGGCCGGCGGGGCGTCGGCGCCGAAGCTGAGGTTGTAGGCGGTCACGGCAGAGGCCATGCAGAGCCGCGAGTTCGTGTCCTGGTTGTTGGTCCCGATGTAACCCTTGGCCAGCTTGCCGAACAGGTAGTAGTCCTCGGTCACGAGCTGTCCCGAGCCGTAGAGCATGACGCTATGTGGCCCGTGCTCGTCAACGGCCCGGCGAATGGCGCCGCTGGCTCGCTCGATCGCTTCGTCCCACGATGTCCGCCGCTCGGTCGCGCCCTTCTCATCCCGGACGTGCGGATAGAGCAGGCGACCCTCTTCACCGAAAATGTCCGAGAGCAGCGCGCCCTTGGCGCAGAGCTTGCCCCGGTTGACGGGATGGTCCTCGTCGCCCCTGACCGCCGAGACGACGCCATCTTTGGTTTGCACCTTGACCCCGCAACCGACGCCGCAGTAGCAGCAGACGGAGCGCTTCCAGCCCTCGCGTCGCAGTAGCTGCAGGCGCGGCATATGTTTCTCAGTCCAGGAGTGCCGGCGCTCGACGGTCGGTCAGCGCGTCGTCGCCGCGCACGGCGCGAATCTGCTCGGCGACGTGATCGGCCAGCTCTGCGGTTTGGACAGCTTGCTCGGCAACCTCGCCAAACTTCGGGTCGTCGCCGAGCCGTCCGCCGGCGAAGATGTCGGCGACATCGACGATTTGCCCATCGATTCGCTTGCGTCCGCCTAGCAGGCCGATCTCGCCGGAGCGATGAACACCGCAGGCATGCGGGCAGCCCGACATCCGAATCTGTACCGGCGCAGCGTCTGGGTCGACGGTGTATCGCTGCTCGAGTTCGTCGGCCAGCTTCAGCGCTTCGCCCTTCGTGTCGATCAAGGCGAAGGCGCAGTAGTCGTTTCCGGTGCAGGTGACCATCGAGCGGATGAATGCGGAAGGCGTGGGCGAGTACTTCTGCAGCAGAGGCTCTGCCAGCAGCGCCGGGACGCGTTCGGCGTGCACGTTCGGAATCAACACGTTCTGCTGCACGGTCAGCCGCAACTCGGCCGAGCCGTATGCCTTGGCCAGTCGCGAAAACTCAATCAGGTCGTCGCCCGTGATCCGGCCAACCGGCACAACACAACCGATCGTGCGCAGCTCAGGTTCGCTCTGAGTGGTGACGCCGATGTGGTCGCCGCCGTGCCGTTCTGTCAGTGATGTTCCGGCACGCAGCAACCTGCGTCCAAACTGCTGCTCCACCACATCGCGGAATCGTTCGATGCCCCACTCGCGCAACAGCCACTTGAGCCGCGATTCTTTGCGCTTCTCGCGTAGTCCGTGGTCGCGAAACACATCAAGGATGGCGGTGGTCAGGTCGACGGCGTCGTCCTCGGTCACGAAAGCGTCCAGTGGTCGCGCGTACTCAGGCGACATCCCACCGAGAGCGCCACCAACGAACACGTTGAGCCCCAGCTTGCCGTCACGCTCGGCCGGGACGAACGAGAGATCGTGCGTCTGTGCATGTCCGCAATCTTCACGACAACCCACGACCGAGAGATTGAACTTGCGCGGGAGGTTGGAGAATCGCTTGCCGCCGACAATCGCCTGCTGCATGCGCTCGGCCAGGCGTCGGGTGTCGAGCACCTCGTCCTCGGTCAAGCCGGAAAGCGGACAGGTGACGATATTGCGCACGTTGTCCATGCCCGACTGCTGAGAAGTCAGTCTGGCGGCCGAGAGTCGTTGCAGCACCCAGGGCGCATCCTCAATGGTGATCCAGCGGAGCTGAATGTTCATACGCGTCGTGATATCGGCATGGCCGCGACCAACCTGGTTGGCAATCTCTCCGATGGCGGCCATCTGCTCGGCAGTCAGAACACCGCCAGGAATCCGCATGCGCAGCATGTAGTAGCCCGGCGTCGGCTTGCGATGAAAGAGTCCGTACCACTTGAATCGCTCGAAGTCCTCAGCGGGAATCTGCGGATCCTCGCCCGCCGCAGCCATCGCTGCATAGCGTTGGATGTCGGGCAGGACGTCGAGGCCGTCCTTGGCCGTCTTCAAAACTTCGATCTTGTTCACAGGCATGGTCAGCTCCTGTCAAAGCCAACCTACGCTTCCTGAGTTGCCGTCAGATTGCCTCAGATGAACGCCATGTGAACCGATTCACGAATTGTGTTCGGTGCTACGCCGAATCTTGTGTCGATAGGCTCTGAGCCAATGGCGGTATATCTCTTCCACGGCGAGGACCGGTTCGCGCGGCTTGAGGCCGTGGCCGCGCTGCGTCGTGAGCACGACGGCGACGGCGCGCTCAGCAACAACTCCATGTCGTTCGACGGAGCGCGCGTCTCGCTGGGCGAGCTAGGTGCGGCTGTGTCGGCGGCGCCATTTCTCGGCGGAGTTCGCTGGGTCCGAGTTGACGGATTGTGCGGAAGATTCGGCTTCCAGCCCGGCGGACGCCGAGGCAGACAGCTCGGCGACTGGGATGGACTGGCCGATGTCCTGCAGCAGCTCCCGCCGACCACGGTGCTGGTCTTTGTCGAGGAGGAGCTGCGGCGCGGCAATCCGATGCTGCAACTGATTCAACCGCTGGCCGATGTCCGAGAGTTTGCCCGGCTGAAAGAGAAGGAAGCGATCCAGTGGTTGCGTGGCGAGGTACGCCGACGGGGACTGCACTTGACTCGCAATGCCGCGCAGGCGCTGGTCGACCGCGCCGGCGGCGATCGCGGAGCCCTGACGCAGGCGGTGGATAAACTAGCGCTCTATGCCGGCGACGCCAACGTCGATGAGACGGTCGTCGAGATGATGGTCCCGGCCGTGCGTTCGGTGACCATCTTCAATCTGGTTGACGCAGTGGCGGAACGCCGCCTGGCCGACGCCATGCGTGCGCTCGACGGTGTGCGGGCCGAGGGAGAACCGGAGACCCGCATCATCCAGATGCTGGCTCGGACGTACCGGCAGATCGTGATCACGCGCGAGGTGCTGGACCGAAAAGGCTCGAATGAAGACATTCAGTCGGCACTGAAAACAAACATGGAGTGGCTGGCACGGCGCGTGCGCCGCCAGGCGCAGTCCTACTCGCAGGCGTCGGCCGATGCCGCGCTGGCTCGCATCCTCGAGGCTGAGGTGGCCATCATCGAGTACCGCACGGACGCTGGTGGATTGCCCGAGGACGTGGCCGTGGAGTTGCTGGTCGCCGAACTCGCGGGCGCGGCGGGCCGCTAAACCTCGAGTACCGGGTTGTAGCACGCGAGGCGTTGGCCGATTCGGCCGCCGATCACTTCAGAGAGCTTGGGCTCATCGTCGGTTCGGCACTGGGTCAGCGCCTTCGGGCAGCGCGAGAGATACGCGCAGTGCTCGCCGATCTCTTCGCTGGTCAGGTCAGGCAGCCCGCCGGGAATCTGCCGCAGACGCGAGCGCCGTCGGCGGTCGAGGCGCGGCAACGTGTCGAGCAGCGCCCAGGTGTATGGGTGACGAGGCTGCCGATAGAGCGGAATGACGTCGTCGACTTCCATCATCTTGCCCGCATAGATGATGGCGACACGGTCGGCGATCTGTGCGACAACGCCCATGTCGTGCGTAATCAGCAGAATCGCCGTGCCGCGTTCATCGCGCAGACGCTCGAGTTCGTAGAGAATTTGCGCTTGCACGGTCACGTCGAGCGATGCGGTCGGCTCGTCGGCGATCAAGAGCTGAGGGTCAAGCGCGGTCGCAATAGCGATCATCACACGCTGACACATACCGCCGGAGAGCTCTCCGGGGTAGGACTTGGCAATTCTGACCGGGTCGGGCAACTGCATCGCATTGAGCGCCTCGAGTGCGCGTTCCCGTGCCTGTTGCTTGCTCACGTCTCGGTGCGATGTGATCACTTCCTCGACCTGCTGGCCGACCGTGATGATCGGGTTCAGTCCGGCGATCGGGTCCTGGAAGATCATCGAAATCTGGTCGCCGCGGATGCGCTGCAACTCGTTGCGATCCAGTTCGCCGAGGTCACGATGCTCGTAATGGATTGTGCCGGTGGTTTGCTCGGCGTTACGCGGCAGGATTCGCAGGATGGCCAGGCCTAGCGTGGTCTTGCCGGACCCGCTCTCGCCAACCAGCGCGACGATCTCGCCGCGCTCCAGGGTCAACGAGGCGCCACGAACAGCGCGAACCGGCTCTTCGCGAGTCCGATACTCAATGCTCACATCGTTGATGCTCAGAACAGGAGGCACAGGCTCAGTCTACGCACTTGTGGCGCAACCGCTCCTTCTGCGCCGCAGTCCATCGTCATGCCCGCGCTTGTAGCGGGTATCTCGCAGTGTGCTGCAATGATGTCTGTGCTGAACGCGGCGAGATTGCCGCGACGGAGCGCGGCAATGACGACATTCAGTGTTTGTCAGGCTCGGCTCTGCCGATTAGTGCGGGCGGCGGATGATTGAGACCACGCGTCCCTGGATCTGCATGTTCGACTCGTCGGTGAAGATTGGATCCATGGTCGGATTCTCGGGCTGCAACCGGACCTGTCCCTGCTCGTAGTAGAGCCGCTTGAGCGTGCAGATGTTCTCTTCGCGCAACCAGACCGCGGCCATTTGGCCGTTGGAGACATTTGGCGTCTCTTCCAGGATCACCGTGTCGTTGTCGGCGATCAGCGCGTCGATCATCGAATCGCCGCGCACGGTCAGGGCGAACACGCGCTCTGGGTCGCGACCAGCCAGCATGTCTGAGGTGACGCTGATCCGGCCCTCGGCGTGGTCGACGTCCACGCCTTCAGGGACCAGAGAGCGAGTGCCCGCTGCAATTGAGCCGAGCAGGGGGATTTTCAACGGCGACACAGTAGGTTCAACACGCGTGGGCTGAACCGGCGAGACCGGCTGGGTCAACGAGATTGTGCGTGCGCGTTCACGGTCGCGGCGGATGTGGCCCTCGCGCTCGAGGATCTTGAGGTTGTAGTCGGCCACAGATGTCGATGACAGCTTGCAACCCTCAACGATGTCGCGCACCGAGGGCGGATAGTGATAGCGGGCAAAATAGTCTTGGAGGAAGGCCATGATGCGTTCGGGCTTGTCCGAGCGCGGGCCACGCTTGCCTCGTCGCGGAGGCAGCGTGCTGTCCGGGTCGTTGCTGGGAGTCGTCTGTTCTGTCATTGCTGTCGCCCCCGATCGTTCTGTATCGCCATTCACGTGTCACGCGCGCCGGTGCGATTGAAATAGCTTATGTGACATAAGGTATTACATCATCTCTCCGCGCACGTGTGCGGAACGTCCGTTCTGCGTGTTCCTGTTCATTCTGCGCGTATACGCTTGTCCTGTCAACCCCCTGCACTACAGCTCCGTTCTGAAAGACCAGCCCAATGAACATGCCTCCCGAAACCGACAACAAGGTCGGCCTGGTGGTCGCTGCCCATCCTGACGATCCCGACTTCGGTGCAGGCGGAACCGCCGCGTTGTGGACCACCCTCGGTTGGGAGATGCACTATCTGGTCGTGACCAACGGCGCCAAGGGCACGGCTGATCCGGAGATGACCTCCGAGCGCCTCGTTCCGATGCGCGAAGTCGAGCAGCGCAACGCCGCCGAAGAACTTGGTGTCGTCGATTGCACATTCCTCGGTGGCGAAGACGGCGAGCTTGAGTACACGCGCGAGTACCTGGGCGGCATCGTCAAGGCGATCCGCAAGTTCCAGCCGCACGCGGTATTCACGCACTCAATGGATGTCATCCATCGCCGAGCGCTCGAGGCCGACCCGTCCGACCCGCTCTCGGAGTGGCGAGGCTTCATCAATCACCGCGACCACCGTTGCACCGGTGAAATGACCGTCGATGCGGTCTACCCCACGGCCCGCGACCGCCTGAACTACCCGGAGCATCTTGAAGAGGGGCTCGAGTGTCATAAGGTGGCCGAGCTGTTCATCTGGGGCAGCCAGCAGGCCAACTACGACATCGACATCACCGATGTGATCCAGACCAAGATTCGCGCCCTGACTCGACACGTGTCGCAGTTCGGCGACCGCGGCGAGGACTTCATCGCCAACGTCGAAAAGCGCTGGAGCTCGGCCGACGGCCGCTACTACGAGCATTTCGAGCGAGTCTCGCTGCCGGTCTTCTAGCCGTAGGCTCCGGACCGATCCGGTCGGCACGACGCGATGTCGCCGCCCCCGCGATTCTGCCCGCAATGCGCCACTCCGTTGGAGTCGGCAGAGGGCTGCGCGTCCTGCGACTGGATCAACTACCGCGATCCCAAGGTCGCCGCCGTGGTCCTGGCAACCGATCAGCAGGGGCGATTGCTCTACATCCGCCGCAACCACGAACCCGCGATGTTCCGCTGGAGCTGGCCATCGGGGTTCGTTGACGCCGGCGAGCGGGTCGAGGACGCCGCAGCGCGGGAAGTTCGTGAGGAGACGGGAATCGAAGTCGAAATCGGCGAGCTGCTTGGTGTCTGGTCCACCACCGGCGAGCAGGTCGTCGTGATCGCCTATCGCGCCGTCGTCTCCGGCGGATCGCTGAGACCAGGACCCGAAGCGCTCGCCGCGGCCTGGATCCCGATGGCCCCACCTGATCGGCTTCCCCGGCCGGTTTTTGCGCACGACGCCGAGATCCTGCAGTCATTCCTCGCTCCAGAGCGGTAGCCGCGCGCGACAGTGGTCGCACATCGCCACTGCCTCGGTCATCAGTTCCCCGCCCCGGGGACGGGTCATGATCACCTGACGCAAGTGATCCTCGCAGTAACGACAACTGCAGCGGTCGCAAATCAGGGAGTGGGGCAGGGGACAATCAGGCTGGCCGCAGCGCTGTTCTTGATTGAATGCTTTCGCCGCGGCTTTGAAGATCAGGTGTTGCTCGACATCGACGCGGAGCCGCTCGCAACGATCGGTGATGCAAATTTCTTGACCGTCGTCTTGGATGCGTCCGTGGCGGGCGCAAAATCCCCTGGCGCAGTATTGACATTGACCGAGTAGCGGTTCGCGGCAGCGGCGGAGGCGTCCGCGATGGGCGCAGCGCGTCGCCTTGTGATACTCGCGAATCTCCACGCGACCGATCCTCGCTCAGCGCGCTGCCCGCCCCTCAGGGAATGGGGCACACACTTGCCTCAGGCTAGCGCGGGGTCAGCGCGGCAGCATACTGCGATGGCAGCTATGGGTACTGCGTGCCGCGCGCCGGAAGGGGATCGGTTGGGGCCAGTTGGCTGGTGTTTTGCCTACAGGCGAAGCTTGCCGTGCGACGGCTGGCGGCGGCGCTGGCGGCCTTCCTCGACGGCCTGCTCGCGCTCGAGCTCGAAGACCGAGATGATGCTGCTCTCGTAGACGTACCCGCAAGACAGGCAACTGGAATAGACGCTATGCGCATCGGATTCGACGAGCATCATGCCTGAGCAGCGCGGGCATTTCGACGGAGGAGTAACGGGCATCGGTCCAACTCGCTTTCTGACTCAACCTGGACGGCGGATTTCGCTTGTGAATATCCGCACGTACGGGAGTTTGTGAAACGATGCACATTATGCGCCTGTGAAACCTCGCTTGTCAACTTTTTCACGAACTCGATCGGAAATCGCGGGCGTTCGTGGAAGAGCACCTCTCGAAATCTACCTTCGCCTCGCCCAAAGTGTGTTCTACGACACATGTACGAGCCGGGCAGACTGAGAGATATGCTCAAAGCTCAATGCGACGCACAGCCGACCGACTCTCCGTCTTCGCCCTGGCGCTGATCCTGCAGGCCGCGCTGCAGTACCTGCTCGGCCCGCCGCCCGATGGTCGGCCGACCTGGCTGGCCTGGGCGATGTCGAGGAGCCGCTACCTCGAATCCTTGCCTCCGCGGCTGCGCGTCTTTGCACCGTTCGCCGCCTCGGCCGCTTCAATCCGAGCGGCAGCGCTGATTGAACGATCTCGTCCAGGTGGCAGCGGACGAGCCGCATCGATCCTGATCCAGGCCATCATCCTGGCGGCGACATTCGATGCCTGGCGAGGTCTGCGTACATCGGGAACAGTGCAACGACAGTTGGCCGACGCGCCATTGGACGACGATGGCCGGCCGATCGCCGCGCTCGACAGCGAACGCATCGAAGCGGAAATCGGCCGCCTGGCCAACGCGCCGTCCGAAAGCGTCGTCGGCCCCTGGGCCGCCTACGCCGCGTTCGATCTCTCCGGCGCGGTCGCCTATGCCGCCGTCGAGTCGTTGGGCGGACCGATGGCCGGACCCGGTTCCGAGGGTCCATTGACCGCCATGCTCGATCCGGGACGCCGGCTGGTCTCCGTCCGTCGCGTCCGCGACGCCATCGCGGCTGCCGCGACCCTGGCGGCGCGTGGACGGTCCGATCTGCAGCCGCCGGAACTGGAAGAGTTGGCGCTCGGCTCGGAGACGCCGATTCCGGTCACGGCTATGTCAGTGGCGCTGGATCGACGCACATCATGGAATGGCCGAGCAGTCGGCTGGCAACGCCCGGCGCCCGACATCGACGATCTCAGCCGCGCTCGCCGGATGCATCTCAAGTCCATGGGTCTGCTCGCCCTGACCGCTGCCGGAGTCGTCGCCCTCGGCGATCTCTTCCGTCCGGTGCGTTCGTCGGACGACTCGGAGTGGAGCGAGTAACGCTGCCTACAGGGCGCACTGGGCCCGTCGAGCGCGACGTGCGCCCTCATATGGGCGCTGTTGCTAAGATCAGCGACGAACAGACCAACATGACCTAGTTGACCAACCGGAGACCATCATGCCGCAGTTCCCATCCGTTGAGTGGTTTGAAGCGCTTCGCGACACCGTGGCTGACGACCCGCACTGGCGCGACTTCGGGATGATGGATTGCGCCATGGGCGTCAATGTCGGCGAGACCACGATCAAGCTCGTCTTCGACGGCTACGAGATTCCGGAAATCGCCGACATCTCGAAGTCGGCCGACGCCGAGGACCTCGACTTCACGCTCGTCATGCCGACCGAGCGCTGGCAGGAGATGATCGAGAACATCCAGACCAACGGCCACGCCGATCTGCATCACACGCTCAACACGATCGACCTGGAGAGTCCCGAGGAACTGGCCAAGGGCGACGACTACAACCGTCGCGACCTCTTCTACCGCTTCAACCAGACACTGCAGGACTTCTTCGACGCCTCCTCATCGATTGAGACGTCGTTCGCCTAGCCGCTCGCCTGCCTCGCCAGCCTCGAATGCCGTACGCAAACTATGAAGATTGCTGAGCCGCGTCTCCGTGAAGTCCTGCGTGCCGCCGGTTGGCCGGAACGAGAGCTGAATCGGGCATTGGAAATCGCATATCTGGAGAGTCGCTGGAATCCGCGGGCGATCAACAAGAAGGATCCCTCCGGCGGCAGCTACGGCCTGTTTCAGATCAACGGTTGGTGGAAGTACTACGGGGACATCGAGATCGGGGAGGCATTGGACTCGACCCTGGCGCTGCGCCCGCTCTACAACGCCCGCTACGCCCTGCGTATCTGGCGCAAACGCGGCTGGAAGGCGTGGAGCACTGCGCGATACGTCGCTTGAAGTCGCTCGCTACACAACAAGACATAAGAAACGACTCCTCAACGAATCGATTGTCATAGCCTGTTCAAATGGCGATTTCTGTCAAGCTGATTGACCATACGAAGGACCCAATCCGGGCCCTCTACATGGCGTACCGGGTCTGCTACTCGGCGCTGACGCCGCAGCAGGTGCTCGACCGGATCGACGACGAGCGCATCGCACCAGAAAAGATGCTCGACTTCGTCGAGGCGCGGCTGCTGACCGGCCACATGTCGCCGCTTGAGCAGGTCCATTTCGAGTTCGGCATCTCCGGCGTCTCTCGTGCGTTCTCGCACCAGTTCGTGCGCCACCGCATCGGAATCAGCTTCGAGCAGCAGAGCCAGCGCTATGTCACCTTCCCCGGCGGCGAGTTTCCCTACACCGTGCCCAAGACCGTTGAGCGGGCCGGACTCGAAGATGACATGGCAGCGCTCTTCGCCCAGGCGGGTGCGCTCTACGAGAAGATGGTCGAAGCTGGCATCCCGGCTGAGGACGCCCGATTCCTGCTGCCCAACGCGACCAACACCAACTTCAAAATCACCGTCAACTTCGCCTCATTGCTCCACATCTCCGATCTGCGACTCTGCACCCGCGCCCAGTGGGAGTTCCGCAAGGTCGTCTCGCTGATGCGGGCCGAAGTGGTCAGAGTCGCGCCCGAGTTAGGGCGTCAGTTGCAGCCCAAGTGCGGTGAACGCCGCCTCGGCTACTGCGATGAGGACTACGAGGCCTGGGAAGAATGCCCAATTGGCCGCAAGCGTCCGCACAAGAACGAACTGTTCAATCTCTACGACGCCTACCGCCAGGGAGAACTCGACGATCTCGACGCCGAAGACATGGCCCTGATCGCCGCCGACACCGACGACGCCCCGGCCTACATTCGCTAGCGATCTATACGCCCCCCTGCGGAAGCACGCCTTCCGTCATTGCCGCGCTCCGACGCGGCAATCTCGCCGCATCCAGCACCGACGTCTAAGCACGAATCAGCGAGCTATCCCCGATAAGGGCGGGGCGTGGGGTACCTCGCTATGCCTGTCTGCTCGACCCGCGACGCCACCCGACAACCGCCGTAAGCGCCCCTACGACTCGTCATCCTCAATCACCCGCTTCAGCGCCGCAATCTGCCCGCCGTCCGTCCGGCGAATCGCAATCCCGATCAACGGTCCCAGCAGCCGAAACAGGAACCCGCTGAAGTGACACTCCGCCTCAAGGCTGACGCGGCTGCTGGACTGCCCCGCAGGTTCAATCGAATACGTGTAGTCGGCACTCACACCGCCTTGTTGGGAACGCAGGGTGATCGACCGACCTGGCTCGCAATGGGTAATCAGTGAGTCACGTTCCTGACCGCGCGTGAAGAACCGGACACGAGCGCCCTCAGCCGTCTCACCGTCGATCGACATCGACTCGATGCCATTCATCCATCGAACGGCGCCGGGCCAGTCGGTGAGCACTTCCCAGACGTGCTCGGGAGGTCGGTTGATCGTCTCCGTGACTGAAATCGTTCGTGCCATCGTTGAACTCCAATGCAGCCATTCTGACCGACTCAAGCCTTGTATGACCCTTTTGAGACCAGATTCCCAGTCCCCGCTTCACGCGGGGACCCGCTCGGGCGGCGCGGCCTATCTGCTGGCGATTTCCCGTGCGGGGAAGGGGCAGGTCCCCGCGTGAAGCGGGGACTGGGATCGAGTGCTTCCTACTCCGCCACGAGCTCCAACAGTTGGACAAAGTTGCCGTCCGGATCGAGCAACGTCGTCACCAGCCCGCCCCACGATTCCCGTTCCGGCTCGCGATGCACCCGGATGTTGGGATCGGCGGATATCACTCGTTCATACTCGGCCGACACATCGTCGACAAACAGGTTGATCTGCATCCGCGCCGGTTCCAGCGTCGGACCCGTAATCGCGGAGTGATCGAGGATGCGGATGAATCCGCCTGATGCTACGAAGACTGGGTCGCGAAACTTGGCCACCCGCGCCAGGCCCAGCGCATCACCGTAGAAGCGGGTCATCGCCTCTGGCTGGTCTGTACCGACCATGATTGTCAGTTCGCGCACTTCCATCACGCTTACCTCAGACCTCCAGCGAGAGCCCGTCCGAGGCCACAACGATCGTGCCAGCAAACGCCCGTCGCGCATCTGCGACCAGTTCATCATCGCGTTCGTCGGGCATCAGGTGCGTCAGCACGAGCGTTTTGACTCCGGCCTCGCGGGCGATCTGTCCTGCCTCGAACGCCGTCGAGTGGGTTCCGCGCACGCCTGCGTACAATCCGGCCCGTCCCGCTTCCGACAAACCGGAAGCCATTCGCTCCAACACGAGGTCGGTATACCCCTCATGCACCAGCACATCGGCACCCTCACACAGGGGCACCATCGCGTCCGGCGCGTAGGTCGTGTCGCCCGAGTAGACCAGCGTCCGTCCGCCTGCCTCGAACCTGCGCGCCAGGCACTCCAGGGCAGGCGCATGCGGCACCTCGACGGAGCGCACCTGCATCCCGCCCAGCTCTCGCTCGTCTCCAGGGCGGGTGAGTTCGACCGAGACGCCGTCCAGCCAGTTGCGGGTGTAGTCACTGGTCGCATTGACCCGCGCAAAGGCCAGCGCGGCTTCGATGTAGGAGTCAGTGTCGCGAGGCCCGAACACGGTTACCGGCGCACCACGTCGCACGATCAGTCGAGAGAACAGCTCAACCACGCCCATCGCATGGTCAAAGTGCAGATGAGAGAACACCACACCGGAGACCGCGTCCGCGTCGAGGCCGGAATCAGCCATACGCTCCATAAACCCCGGCCCGGTATCGACCAGGAGTTGGGTATCGCCATGAGACAGATGAATCGAAGAAGCCCCCCGTCTCGGGTTAACCGCCGCCCCCGCCCCAGTCCCACAAAAGGTGATGCGCATGGTGTCGGACTCCTCTATCCACTGGAAGGATATCTCTCGGTGTTAGAATGGGCGTGCTAATCAATGTCACGTCTATCATCTGCCACAGGGGACATAATGGCGCGCTTCGCGGAGTTCTTCTCAGGGATCGGGTTAATCCGAGAGGCCATTGAGCCGCTTGGCTGGGACTGCGCCTTCGCGAATGACATTTCAGCAGAAAAGGCCAGGATGTATTCCGAGCGCTTTGGCCCCGAGCATTTGCTGATCGACGACATCAACAACCTCAAACGCTCCGAATTGCCCGCCGATCTTGATCTGTTGACGGCCTCATTCCCGTGCATTGACCTATCGCTCGCTGGAAATCGTCGTGGACTTGCAGGCGAACATTCGAGTGCTGTCTGGCCGTTTCTTGAGCTTGCCGCTGGACTGGTCAAGGAAGGAACGCCACCAAAGGCCTTGCTGCTGGAAAACGTCACCGGATTCGTCACGTCGCACGGCGGGCGCGATCTGGAGGAGGTGTGCGTTTGCATCGGCGAACTTGGCTACCTCATTGACGTTGTGGTAGTGGACGCAAAGTGGTTCACGCCGCAGAGCCGACCAAGACTGTTTGTGGTTGCCGTCCGCACGGACTTGCTCAATCATGCGCTACCGCCGACTGGAGAGATAACCCGTCTGCGAACTGGAGCCATCCGCAAGTTCCAGGCAACGCACCGCGAGCTCCCCTTGGTTGAGATTGGCCTCCCCGAACCTCCTCACGCGTCCAACCGGCGCCTCGTGCACGTGCTCGACCGTGTTTCCGAACACGATCAGTCTTGGTGGCCGGAAGATCGGGTACGAACGTTGCTGAATGGAATGCATGGACGCCACGCAGCCCGTGTTGGCGAGCTCTTGCTTGGTAAGCGAGATGGTGTCGCCACGATGTACCGCCGGGTGAGGCAGGGAAGGACAGTGGGAGAGCTTCGAAGCGACACCATTGCCGGATGTCTCCGCACTGCCAATGGTGGTAGCAGTGTCCAGTTCCTGGTGGACTGCCGGCTCGGTAGGCCGCGTATCCGACCGCTGACCGGCCGCGAGTACGCTCGCCTCCAGGGAGCGGACGATTTCCCCATCGCCGCGGGTCGGCGACAAGCCCAAAGCGGTTTCGGCGATGCCGTTTGCGTACCGGCGGTCCGTTGGCTGGTCGACGCGGCATTCGGCTTCCTGCTCCAGGAGTTTTCTCAGGCAGAACCGATCCGCGCTCGTTTCGCCAACGATCCCTTCGACGCTGTCGCCGCGGGAGGTTGAAGACGTGGCAGTGCGCCGTGATCCGCTCAGTCCAGAAGCCCGATCCGAGACGATGCGCAGAATCAGGCGTAAGGACACCAAGCCCGAACTCGCCTTGCGCAAGGAACTGCATCGGCGCGGTCTCCGATATCGGGTCGATTACGCGAAAGCCCCTGGCCGTCCAGACATCGCTATGGTCGGGCGTAAACTCGCCATCTTCGTCGATGGAGAATTCTGGCACGGCAAGAAACACACCGCCGAACGCTACGCCGAGATGAGCGAGTACTGGCGCCACAAGATCGCTCGCAACGTGAACCGAGACCGCCGCGTCAACGGAGAGCTGCGCGACCTCGGTTGGACAGTGATCCGCGTCTCCGATCGGGCCGTGCATGGAGACGTCGCCTCGATCGCGGACTTCATTGGCGATGCCGTTGAAGGCCGATTCGAGATGTATCCCCCACCCGGCGTCGAAATGTTCAGGTGCTGACGATGGTCAAACGCCGCGGACCGCCCGACGAGGTTGCCGCCATTCTGCGCGAGCTGATCAAGGCCCTGGATGTCATCGATCCGGCAAATGGGAGAAAGGTCGGGGATGCGAAGTACGGTGTCTATGCCTTCTTTGATTACGACGATGAGCCGATCTACGTTGGGCAAACAACAGAGCAGCTACGTGTCAGGATCCGTCGTCACTTGACCAACCAACGCACCGACGCGGTGGCGATGAACGTCCTCGATCCGTTTGAAGTAGCCGACGTCGAGATGTGGCCGTTTTGGGATCTGCACGATGCCTGGCAGTTGGCAGAGCAGAACGAGCAGAAGGCCAAGGTCCGGGAATGGGCCAAGGAGCGGCTCAACTCTGCGGAGTACTCACTCTTTCAAAGCGTCCTGGACGCCTCGCAATTCGGCGCGGTCTTGAATGAGAAGCCGCCTGATGAAGCGGAAATGATGGAACTGCCCTCGTCGTTCCGCCGTCGCATCGTTCCGCCGGACATCTACCGCCGGCGTGTGCATCCAGACATCCGGATCGCGCAGCGAGCGGCGACGATCGCGCGATTGGCTGATGTCATCAGCCGCCGTCAAGTGAAGCCGGGTCTCCGCGCCACCCTGGTCGTTCAAGCCAAGCGCCTCCTGCACCTGTCCGAATCTCGCCTTCGAGAAGTGGAGTAGCAATCTACCCATGCCGCCCCTCACTGGAATCCGTGTGCTTGACCATGGTCATGTTTGGGCTGGGCCTCTGCTGGGACTGTTCCTGGCCGACCTGGGCGCTGAGGTGATCAAGGTGGGCGCTCCCCACCGGATGTCGGGGGTTTCGATTGGTGGACAACGAGCTCCGGTCGGCTCGATCGGTGGTGACCGTGGTTCAACGTCCGTCGACGATCCGCGTGCCTTTCATGGTCTGGACCGAGGCAAGAAGTCGATAGCGATTCATCTTGGCGATCCGCGTGGGCGCGAGTTGTATCTGCGCCTGATTGAGCAATCGGATGTCGTCCTGGAGAACTTCTCGCCCCGCGTGATGCCCTCGCTGGGGCTGTCTTACGACGTGCTCGCTGAGGTCAATCCGCGGATCATCATGGTCGCGCTGTCCGCATCCGGCGCGACCGAAGGTCCCTGGCGCAACCTGGTCACCTATGGACCGTCACTGGCGGCGCTGTATGGCCTCAAGTCGTTGCTTGGCTACCCCGACGATCCCCAGCCCCGCGAGGACACTGCCGACCTCGACCCGACCGCCGCCGGACACGCGTTCGTGGCATTGTTGGCGGCGCTTGAGTATCGCGAGCGCAGCGGCCGAGGTCAGTTCATCGACCTCGCCCAGGGAGAGGCGACGCTGCAGCGCGCGGCCGCGCCGTTGATGGACTGGCTGCTCAACCAACGAGATGCCGGGCCGCGGGGCAATCGCGGAACGGCCATGGCGCCGCACGGCGTCTACCCGGCCCTTGGCGACGACGCCTGGCTCGCCATCGTCGTGCGCAGCGACGCTGAGTGGTCGGCGTTGTGTAGCGTCGCCCCACAGCTCGAGCAGCCTGAGTGGTCAACGATGAGCGGTCGCCTCAATGGTCAAGATGCGCTCGACAGTGCAGTCTCTAACTGGACGCGAAATCACGACGCGATGGAACTGAGCATCCAACTCCAGGGGCTGGGCGTGCCGGCCTTCCCGATGATGGACCCGACGGCGCTGTTGATCGATGAGGACTACAGCGCCCTATCCAATGCCCAGATCAATCTGACAGCCGAAGCGGCGGCTCCAGTACGAGGCGGCGCGCTCTACACCGGGACTCCCTGGAAAATGGCTCGTACACCAGCCGCACTCAGCGGTCCGATTCCTAATCGCGGCGAGCACGACGATGATGTGTATGGCGAACTGCTGGGCCTCGACGAGGCCGCCAGAGCAGAGCTCCGCGAGGCCGGAATCATCTAATCCCGTCCAATCACCGCGCTCAAATAGAAGCGGGTTATCCTCGCTGGGCTGATAACTGCCTGAAAGGTCAACAATCATGTGCCACCGATACGAAGCGCTGCCGGCCATCACCCCGATCGCTGGAGCGTCCGTCGACGTCGAAGATCTGACCCTGACCGCATCCGACGGCGTCCAATTCGCCGCCTTCCACGCCCGCGCCGAATCACCGACTGGTCCGGGCATGGTGATCCTGCCCGACGTGCGCGGACTGTTCCGGTTCTACGAAGAGCTGGCCATTCGGTTCGCCGAGATCGGCATCGACGCCGTCGCGATCGACTATTTCGGCCGCACCGCCGGCGTCGGCAAGCGCGACGCCGAGTTTGACTTCTGGCCGCACGTGCGCGGCACCACGCCCGAGGGCATCGCAGCAGATACCGCTGCCGCAGTCGCCGTCCTGCGTGCCAATGACGCCGACCGCGCCGTCTTCACTGTCGGCTTCTGCTTCGGCGGCAGCAATAGCTGGCTGCAGGCCTCCGCCGGACACGGCCTCGCCGGCGCCATCGGCTTCTATGGACGTCCTACAGCCGAAGGGCTCAACGGTGGACCAGCTCCCTCGGCCACAGTGGGAGAGATCGAAGGCGCCATCCTCGGTCTGATGGGTGGAGCAGATGAGAGCATCCCTGCCGAAGCCGTCGCCGAGTGGGACGCCGCGCTCGAGGCGGGCGGAGTCAGCCGCGAGATCGTGACCTACGAAGGAGCGCCGCACAGCTTCTTCGACCGCAGCTACGACAAGCACGTCGACGCCTGCAACGACGCCTGGCAGCGAATCCAGGCCTTCATCGCAGCCAACAGCTAAACTCCCTTGCTCTCAACGCTGAGCCCAACCAGCGACAAAGAGGTCGCCGAAGATGTGTCACCGCTATCATGCCCTGCCCGCCATCACTCCAATCGCCGGAGCAGCCGTCTACGTTGAAGACCTGACCCTGACCGCGTCCGACGGCGTCCAGTTTGCGGCCTTCCACGCCAAGGCAGAATCGCCCACAGGTCCAGGGATGGTGATCCTGCCCGACGTGCGCGGACTCTTCCGTTTCTACGAGGAGCTGGCCATTCGGTTCGCCGAGATCGGCATCGACGCCGTCGCGATCGACTATTTCGGCCGCACCGCCGGCGTCTCCAAACGCGACGCGGACTTCGATTTCATGCCGCACGTCCATGCGACGACGCCCGACGGCATCGTGGCTGACACCGCAACCGCTGTCGCCGTCCTGCGCGCCAATGTCCCCGAGCGCAAGGTGTTTACTGTTGGCTTCTGCTTCGGCGGCAGCAATAGCTGGCTCCAGGCGTCGTCCGGACACGGACTCGCTGGCGCGATCGGATTCTACGGTCGACCAACCGTTGATGGCCTCCACGGGCCCGCTCCCTCTGGCACAGTCGCCGAGATCGAGTGTCCCATCCTCGGTCTGTTTGGCGGAGCTGACGAGATGATCCCAGCCGACGCTGTCGCCGAATGGGACGCTGCACTCCAGGCCGCCGGCGTCAGCCGCGAGATCGTCACCTACGAAGGCGCCCCGCACAGCTTCTTCGACCGCTCCTACGATGAACACGTGGACGCCTGCAACGACGCCTGGCAACGAATCCAGTCCTTCATCGCAGCCAACAAATAAGTCTCCTTTCTCCCCCCACAGAACGGGGGGAGATGCCGAAGGCAGAGTCCCCCCGACCAAATCAGAGAGAGGTTCAACACCATGCGCGTGACGAAATCATCCGACGGCGACACCAACCAGGCGAACGCACCGATCTTTACCGGCGGTGACGTCTGGGTGCGAGCGCTGGCCGGCTCGATCGGCGGCCAGGACGCAGCCGATGACGCCGACTTCAATCTCGCCGTGGTCCAGTTCGGCGCGGGAGCGCGGACGAAGATGCACACCCACTCGTCCGAGCAGATGCTCTACGTCGTCTCCGGCATCGGCAAGGTCGGCACCGCCGACGAGGAGCACACGATCTCAGTCGGCGACTTCGCCATCATCCCGGCCGGTGAGGATCACTTCCACGGAGCAGCCGACACGGGCTCGCCCATGTCCCACCTGGCCATCACCCGGCGAGACTCAGTCACCGAGGTCACCGAAGACTAACGACCGGGTTACCGTGATGATGAGTGAGGATCCATCATGGTGACTGAAGAACGCTCGACTCGAGAATGGGGGCCGCGTCCAGGCGAAGACTGGCGTGCCCATCGGATGCGCGTGTTTGCCGACTATCCCGACATGCTTGCGGTGCTGCGAGTCGCCGAATCTAGGGAGCACGAGTCGGAGATCTGGCGTGAGTGGCACATCGCCAGTTGCGAAGGTGATCCTGAAATGCAGGAGATGGCCCGCAATGCAAGGTATGACCTCGAGGCGCCCCCTGAGGAAGATGAGGATGACATTCGCTACGTCAGAAACAACAATGGCGGCCCAAATGAAGAACGGTTGCAGGAGTTCTGGCGATGGTTTGGCAGGAGGTTCCCGGACTGGAACAATGGGAGCGTTGCAGGCGGATGAACCACACTGTCGACTTGGACCCTGAAGCCAAGAAGGAACTCCTCGCGTTGAGTCCAGGCCCGAGGGAAGAAGTCAACAAGGTTCTCAGGCGTCTTCGAGCCGGGCCCGATCACACGCTCGATCTGCGTCTGCAGAATCAGGAACGCATGTGGCGAGCAAAAGCCGGTCGGAGATGGCGGGTCGTGTACGATGTTGGGCCTGGTCGACACATCCAGGTCAAGCGGATTCGACGTCGACACGACGCCTACAGGGGCATTGAGCATCCAGGATCGCACGAAGTTGGCGAACTGGCTGTTCCTTACTCGGAACGTGAGACCTCAGTATCCGCTGCGGCGGCCGATTGAGCGAACGTCCCAGGCGGCGATCACGACTCCTGCGAAGAGGAACAACGCGATCAGCCCAAGCAGGATGTTGCCGCCGGTGCCCTCGATCTCTGCGAGCTGGCGCAACGCAATCAATACAGCGGCGCTCACAACCATCAACGAGATGTAGAGCCAGTGGTGGATCCATTCGGCCGCGAAATTGACAGCGATCGCCACTCCGACCGCCAGGTTGACCACAATCAGCAAATGCACATCGGCGTGACGGCTCCAGCCGCCCCATGCGGTCCCGGTGAGTTCGTTCAGTTCGGCCGCAGTGCCGCCCCGAATTGCGAGAAACAGCACGACAATCGCCGCACCGACCGCGCCTCCGACGAGCGGACGCAGCATGCGCGGACCCATGAGATCCCAGGCGCGTGACGGCAACGCGCCAAGCTGAGTGCGGCTGTGCTCGTAACGGTGCTCGTCCATGACTCGCTCCCGGTTCTCGCCTCGACTGCTCTCGGTTGTGAGTAGTTTAGATGTTGGAGCGAGTCTGACCGCCGTCAACGTTCAGGCAGGCGCCGGTGACCCAGCTCGCTCTCGGCGACGCAAGAAACGCCACCACATCAGCCACCTCCTCAGGTCGCCCGAAGCGGTTGAACGCAATCGTGTCCAGGACGCTGCGCTGAATGCCCTCGGGATCAGCCTCGTATCGCGTCTGCCAGCGAGAATCGGGCCAGGCAATTGAGCCGGGAGCCACGGCGTTGGCACGAATGTTGCGCGGCGCGAGCTCGAGCGACAGCGACTTGGCATGACTGTGCATCGCTGCCTTCATCGCGTTGTACTGCGCCGACCCGCCGGCTTCACGACCAAAGATCGAACCGATGTGGACGATGCTCGCGCTGTCTGCAGCCTCGCCCGATGCCGCCTCAGTCAAGTGAGGCAAGGCCGCTCGCGTCGTGCGCACCGCTGCCATCAGGTTCAAGTCGAACATGTCCTGCCAGACTTCGTCGCCCTCGCCGCGCAGCGATACGCCCATGTTGTTGATCACGATGTCAAGACCACCGAAGGCATCGACCGCTGCGCCGACCGCATGGTCCCCGGCGTCGGCGTCGCCGAGGTCGGCGACGGTCCAGTGCGCCTGGCCAGAACCGGCCGCATCGATCTTCGTCGCTGCCTGCTCGAGCGCTTCGGCTCGTCTCGAGCAGATCGAGACGTGAGCGCCTTCTGCGGCTAGTGAGATCGCGCAATACAACCCGATCCCTTCCGACGCGCCCGTAATCAGCGCTCGTTTGCCGTTCAGGCCCAGATCCATGGCCGCCTCCCTGCTGCTGACACTCGATGCTCGTGAATTCGTCGGCCAACAGTCTATGACCGCGTACGCTCATGGGATGGACGTCTCAACCGGCGACACCCTGTTTGGCATCGATTGGCGAGGTATGGCGCTGTCCGCGCGCCAGGCGGGCTCGCTCGTGCGTGCTCTAGCCGGAACCACGCTGTCCAATGCGCTGCAGATGCCGCAGACGCACAAGCGACGCGGTAAGACCACAGTTGCCGGACTGGACGCACCGGTCGAGATCATTCGTGATCGCTACGACGTTCCGCATTGTTTCGCCGAGTCTGCCGCCGACGCGCTCTTCGCGCTGGGCTATGTACAGGCCCAGGATCGGCTCTGGCAGATGCAGTGGAGTCGCCGAGCCGCAACGGGCCGGCTCTCGGAGGTCGCTGGACCCCAGGCGCTGCCGGTCGACAGGTTCTGCCGCACGATCGGTATCGGACGCGCGTCTGAAGAGGCCTGGGCGGCGACACCACCACAGCGACGCGACCAGCTTGTTCCGTACATCGCTGGGATCAACGCCGCGATCGCCCGTGCGCCAAAGCCATTCGAGGCTCAGGTGTTGGGCGACTGGGTTGGTCCCTGGCAGGCCTCCGACAGCATCGCCTGGGGTAAGTTGCTCTCCAGCCTGCTCTCGCCTGCCTGGGAGCAACAACTCATGCGCGCTCGCGTCGTCGAGGCTGCCGGGCTGGACGCCCTGGCCGAACTCGACCCATCACTGCCACCCGACACCGCAGTCGCCGTCCCGCCTGAGGCGCCCTATGGAGAACTCGCCGCACCGTTGCATGAAGCTGCAGCAGCCGCGAGCGAACTGCTCGGGTTGCAGAACGGCGCATCCAACAACTGGGCAGTCGACGGTCGGCACACGGTTGATGGGATTCCACTCTTCGCATGCGATCCACATCTCAATCCGGTCACTCCTCCGCACACATACTTCGTTCATCTGCATTGCCCGGAGTTCAATGCCGCCGGAGCCAGCGTCCCCGGCCTGCCAGGAATCGTCTGGGGGTTCAACGAACACATCGCCTGGGGGCCAACCGCCGCGCTGATGGCCATGCACGTCGCCGTCGTCGAGCAGTTGTCCGACGACGGAACCAAGTCACTCACGCCGGACGGTTGGGCTGATATCGACGAGATCGAGGAAACGATCGAGGTTCGAGGCTACCCAAGCGAACGGATCAAGCTGCGATCTACGGTCAATGGGCCCATCGTCTCCGAGGTCCTCAAGGCTGGTATTGGTCAGCCCGCAGATGCCGGACGCGCGATCTCGTTGCACTCACGTATCCTCGCTCCCCGTCACGGCGGCGGAGGAATTGCAGACATGCTCTCCGCCTCGAACTGGGACGAGTTCAGCGATGCTGCCGGCGACATGGCAGATTTCAACCTCTGTTACGCCTATGCCGACAAACGACAGGTCGGGCTCAGAGTGAGCGCCGACGTTCCCGAAGGCGACATGGTGGCGCTTCGCTTCCCTGCCGCAGGCTGGGCGCCTATCGAACGCGGCGGTGCGCCGATCAACGCGCTTTGCGGAGATGAGCTTCCGAATGTCATCAATCCGCCCAGCGGCATGGTCGTCAGCGCGAATGCGCCCCTGGCTCCATCTAAAGACACGCGATTCGGTGCCGAGTACCTCGATCCCGCACGAGCTTCGCGAATCCACGACCTGCTCCTGGAAACCGCGCCACACACTCCCGACACATTCGCCGCGATTCAAACCGACCGCACGTCATTGCCGCTAAGAGAGTTTGCCCGGCACATACCGGACGACTCGCTGTCCGACTGGGATGGGGCGATGACCGTCGACTCCGTCCAGGCAGCGGTTGTCGGCGCGACGCTGGTCGAATACCGCCGCCAGGCACTAACTGACCTGCTTGGTCCGAATGGAACCGAACTGCTCGCGCCCTTGCTGGCTATCCCCACCCTGGATATCTTTGCTGCGCATGCCACGTCATGGGCACTCAAGCGGATTACGGCTGATCCGGTCGCAGCACGTCAACATCTTGTCGACGCTCATGCCCGTGCTACAGAAGTCCTGCGGCGCAGATTGGGCCCCGACCGCTCGACTTGGACCTGGGGTCGCTGCCGCCAACTGATCCTCAAGCACAGCCTGTCCGATGCGCCGGTGATCGGGCCCTTGCTCTCACCTGGACCATTCCCTGTGGGCGGCGAGGCCGACACCATCGCCCAATCCGGCGTCCTCGGGCTTCGGCACTTCGACTCTTCCAGCGCCATCCCTGCACTGCGCCTGATCGTCAAGCTCAGCGATCCACCGCAAGCACGGTTCGCGCTTGCCGGGGAGCAGATCCACGATCCGCTGCACGCCAACGGTCCGTTGACCGACGCCTGGCTGAAAGATCGCTACTTGCCGCTGCTCCGCGATCGTGCCGAGATCGAGGCCGCCGCAAAGGCCACGCCCACCAGCCGAGCAGCGCGACTTCAGCTCATTCCCAGAGCTTCGGTACACTGAATCACTTAGACGCACCTGAGACGATCAATTCGATGACCAATAGTCCACAGCTCGCCCTCGAGCGAATCGACGACCTTGCCGTGATCAACGGTGGTGGGTCGCTGGACGCAGACTGTGTGGCTCAACTCGCGGACGTAGTTCCGGCAATCGACGAAGATGTGCGAGCGGTGATCCTCAACCCGAATCCTTCCGTCTGGCTGGGCTTCGACGGCGTGACGAATGTCGGTGACCTGTTCTCGGGCCTGGCGGAACATCCCCAGCCGTCGATTGCCGTACTTTCCGGTCCGACACGAGGCGGTGGTCTGGAACTGGCCCTTGCAGCCGACCTGCGTGTCGCTTCGCCGAACAGCGTGATCGGATTCGATCTCGCGGCCGGCGGGTTTCCCCGTGCAGGAGGCCTGCAGCGCCTGACCCGCGCAGTTGGCCGTTCACGCGCCACGCAACTACTTCTGCTTGAGGGCGACGTCGACGCGGATACCGCTCTCGACTGGGGACTCGTCAATGCCGTTGACGCGAATCCTCTGGGAGCAGCGATGACAATCGCTCGTTCGATCGCGTCACGCGGGCCAATCGCGACTCGATATGCCAAGGACGCGATCGGCCACGGATTGGACATGCCGCTAGCCCAGGCGCTGCACTATGAGACCGAACTGACCATCCTGCTCCAGGACACCGACGACCGCGCCGAAGGCGTTGACGCCTTCGTCAACAAGCGAACACCAACGTTCAGCGGTACCTGAACAACCCAGCAACCGTGGGGGTTAACCCCGCAGAGGAGGCTCGAGAGATGCGATTGATATTGGACGAAGAGGAAACCTGGTCCTTGATGACCCTGATCACCGCGCAGGTGCTCGATCAGGTCGAACTGTCCGACGAAGCCGTCAAAGCGATCCGCGACTGGCGCTCGACCGTCGTCGAGGGCAACGCAGCCATGGAAGCCGTGTCCAACGGCGTCAACGAGGCGTTGGGCAACACGCTCGACGAAGAGTTGACCCGCACCGTCCGGCGACGCGACTACTACCGCACCGTCCGTTAGCCACTGATTTCTCATTCAAACCCAGATAGGAAACCCAGACAGGATCACAATCATGGTCAAAGTCGAACTCGACATCGAAGAAGCGTGGGCGGTGTTCAGCAATGTGGTCAATCACATGCTCGACGAAGTCGACCTGGACAAGTCCGACAAAGCGGCCATCCGCCGCTGGAAGTCCAGCGAAATGCGTCCCGGCCGCGAGGAAATGGACGCCCTCCACGAGAAGATGAACGACGACATCGAGCGTCTCTGGAATGTCCGTCGCAAGAGCGAAATCCGCAAGCCCGACTGGCGCTAAGCGAGTTCGTTCAGCTTTTCGACGAAACGCTCTTCCTGCGAGACATAGAGCGACACTGTCTCTTGGTCGAGCCAGCCTTCGTAGAAGTTCATGCGCAAGTCGCTTGCACTGCCGAAGTACGTACGGATCTCATCGTCCTCCGCTTCCCTGGCCAATTCTTGAACCGCCAGCCGGATCTGGTAGTGGGTTGAGTGATTGAGGCTTCGCGCAGTTGCTGCAGGCTTCACCGCTGTGGCTGCGGCACCCCAGCCCTTTTCCGATGCCTGCGTCAGGTCGCCGTCGGCAAGATAGGCTCTCGCTCGTCGGAGATATTCTGAGCTGAGATTGGTGTATCGCTCTGTACTTGGAGTCGTCATGGCGCGAGCCTAGCAAGTCAACTCTGCCCCGTCGAAAGGAAACAACTGGCGTTCCAGCTGCGAAACGCCTGTCCTCCAAATGCCCGATCCGCTGATCCTCTACGACAAACCCATTGACGGTGTCGCCAGCATCACGCTGAATCGTCCCGAGGCGCTCAACGCGATCAACATGGCCATGCGCGACGATCTCTGGACATTCGTCCAGGCTGCGCTGATCGACCCCGACGTTCGCGTGCTCATCTTTCGCGGCGAGGGGCCGCGCGCATTCTCAGCCGGTGCAGACATCTCCGAGTTCGGCAGCGCTCCATCACTGCATGAATCGCGCGAGGCACGACGCCAACGCGACCTCTGGGCATTGCTGGAAGACCTGCCAATACCAACGATCGCTGCGTTGCACGGATTCTGCTTTGGCGCAGGTATCGAGCTGCCGCTCTACTGCGATCTGCGGATCGCCGCCAACAACACTCAGATCGGTCTACCCGAGGTCAGCCTCGGCTACATTCCCTCCGCCGGTGGCACCCAGCTCATACCCCGAATCGCCCCGCCGGCTGCCGCTAGAGGACTCATCCTCAGCGGCGACCCGATCGACGCACAGCAATCGTTGCAATGGGGCATCGTCCATCGTGTGGTTCCGGCCGATGACCTCGACGGGACCGTCTTTGCCGTTGCGCAGCAACTGGCGCAGGCCGACCCAGAACTCATTTCAGCCGTCAAACGCAGTATCAGACGGGGCCTTGATCTGCCTATGTCAGCAGCGATCGGTCAGGACACGCTGACCGCACGGCGATTGAGCCATACACTAACTGATTGTTAACCGAAAACTCGCCCGCTCGCCCAGCCAACCGCGAAGGAGCCATCCATGAACACTGCCGACATGCTCGATATCGCCGCAGCCAATGTCCCCGATCGCATCGCCCTGCTCTGCGACGAGACCAGCAAGACCTTCGCCGAGCTCGCCGCCGATGTCACCGTGCTGGCCAACGCCCTGCAGGGCATCGGCCTCTCACATGGCGACCACGTCGGCGTCATGTCCGTCAACTCGGCCGAGTACGTGATCATCTACTACGCCTGCGCCAAGCTTGGCGTCACCTTCGTGCCGCTCAACTACCGCGCCAAGCGCGAAGAGCTGACTTACATGATCAACACCGTCGAGGCCAAAGCGATCTTCGTCTCCGACCGCTATCAGGACCTCGTCCGAGCGATCAGCGACGACTGTCCCTCGGTCGAGCACTACATCGCTCTCGAGAACGATGTCCCGCTGGGCCAGAAGCACTACCGCGATCTGATCGAGGCCGGCTCCGATGACTTCCTCTACGCCCCGGTTGAGGACCACGACGCGACCGTCATCATCTACACCTCCGGCACCACCGCAATGCCCAAGGGCGTCCAGGTCACCTACGGCGACCTCTCCAGCTATGCAATGAATACGATCGAGATGGCCGACCCGGCCGGCACACACAACAAGACCCTGCTCTCGGTGCCGCTCTTCCACATCGCCGGCGCGACCACCATGATCTCCTCCGTCTGGGGCGGACGCACGCTCGTGATTCTGTCGCAGTTCTCCCCTGCCGGCTGGATTGACGCGGTCGACACCCACGGCATCACGCACTCGATGGTCGTCCCGACGATGCTCAAGCGCACCATGGAGGACGAGCACTTCGCCAACTTCAAGGGCGACACCTTGGAAGTGCTCACCTACGGCGCCGCGCCGATGCCCTACGACGTTATTCGCGCCGCGGTTGACGTCTTCCCCGCCAACGTCGGCTTCATGAACGCCTACGGTCAGACCGAGTCAACCAGCACGATCTCCTTCCTCGGCCCCGACGATCACCGTCTGGATGGCAGCCCTGAGGAGGTCGCCGTCAAGGAGCACCGTCTGCGTTCGGTCGGCAAGGTCATGCCCGACATTGAAGTCCTCATTCTCGACCCGGCCGACAAGCCGGTCGGCGCCGGTGAGGAAGGCGAAATTTGCGTCCGCGGCGACCGCATCATGAGCGGTTACCTGAAGCAAGAAGAGGCCACTGCATCAGCCATTCGAGACGGTGTCCTGCACACCGGCGATGTCGGCTATCTCGACGACGAGGGCTACCTGTTCATCACCGGCCGGACCAAGGACCTGATCATTCGCGGCGGCGAGAACATTGCCCCGGGCGAGATCGAGCAGGTGCTGGAAGGCCACCCGGCCGTCGCCGAAGCTGCCGTGATCGGCGCGCCCGACCTCGAGTGGGGCGAAGTCGTCAAGGCTGTCGTCATCCTGCACGAGGGCCACAGGTTCAGTCTGGACGACGCCGTCGCCCATACCAAGAGCCAGCTCGCCAGCTACAAGGCGCCGACCTACATGGCCGTTGTAGACAGCCTGCCCCGAAATCACATGGGCAAGGTCCTCAAGAACGACCTGCGAAAGACCCACGGAGAAGCCAAGAACGGCTAGCTGACCGCGCACTGGGAGTTTTGCCTGACTCACAAAGGGCGAACCTCCCCCAGAGCTGCCAACACTATCCACAGCGATGTTCACTGACGGATCGACCTGCGTACGCCTGCCTCCCTAGCGTGGCGCCATGCGACGTCTCCCGGTCCTCACCGCTCTGGTCGTTGCCGCGATCATCGCCGCCTCCACATGGCTGGTAATCGACGCCCAGACCGATCCTCAGCCCTTGCCAGTCGCCGAGCACCTGCCTCGCGACGATGAGCAGGCACAGCAGCAGCAATCGCAAACTGAGCCCAATCCTGACCCGGACGAGCAAAGCGAAGAACAGGAATCGGCGGACCAAGAACCGTCCGACGAGGAGGCATCTGAATCGCTGTCTGAATCGGATGAGTCGGAACCTGTCGAGACCATCCGCTCGCCCCAGACGCCCGCAGACATGCTGATTCGAGCGCTAGAGATCGAGCGACCCGAAATCGAGCCAGAGGCGTTCCAGCCACCACCACCTGCGTTCACCACCTACATCATCGAAGCAGGAGACACGCTCGCCGACATCGCTGCGCAGTTCGAGTTGAAACTGGACGATCTGATCGCCGCGAACGAACTCGATTCGCCTGACCAGCTCCACGTTGGACAAGAGTTGACCATCCCGCTCGAGGCGGCGACTGAGCCTGACGTCAATGAGCCTGAATCCATCTGGGAACCAGAAGAAGTCATCCCTTCCATAACCGAAGATGGAATCGTTTACGGCACAATTCACGACCACGAGCGGGGCGTGATCAACACGGCCAGCATTGCCTTGGCTCAGTCGGACTCCACGATCTGGCTGGTGGAAGCCTGTGTCGACGGCGTCCGCCGAACGTACATCATGGGACTGCCTACGTCGGGCGACCAGGCGCGCCTCTACTGGCGATTCGATGGCGGCACTTTGAACACGGATCTCTGGGAAACACACGAGGATCGGGTCGAATCAATCCGCTGGTGTCCGTTCTTGCACAGGTTGGACGAAGTCGAAGGAACCAGGGACCTCTGGATCCGGATCGGGGGCGCCGATTTGACTTTCACGATCGAGAACATCGTTCCCGACGAAGTGCTCGCAAACTTCTCATACTGCGGCCGTTAGCCCGCCCGTCACGGGCCTCGATCCGATCGCATGCGAACGGGCGCATGCACGCAGGGACAGGCCCTCCGACTCATGCGATAATGCCCCAACGCAAGATTGAGGATCGACTTGTCGGTTGGGGGTGTTGCGGTGACGAAATCGGCTGTCAAATCAGACTCTGACAAACGCCGGACGACGACGACGTCAACGGGAAAACGCGTCTCGGCTCTGGCCATTCCGGCCTGGCTGCCGCTGGGCGGCATCCTGATCGTTTCCGGCGCTGAGACGGTCCGCGTCACCGGCGCGCACCGCGAGCTGTTCTTCAACATCGATCACTTCTGGGTGCTCTACATGCTGCTCCCGTTTGTGATCGGGATCATCATCTACGGTCTCGTCCGACGCTCCCGCATCTGGCGGCTGGGTAAACCCAACTTCAACTTCGACAACATGCCCCAGCGCTTGGCACGTGTCCTCAAAGGCGGCGCAGGCACAGAACGCGTCCTCAACGACCCGTACTCGGGCGTCATGCACATGTGCATCATGACCTCGATGATCGTGCTCTTCCTCGTCACGGCGCTGCTCGCCATCGACGACTATGTCCCCGTCGACATCCTCGTCGGACCGCGATACCTCGGCTATTCGCTCGTCGCCGACATCTTCGGACTTGTCGGCATTATCGGCGTCGCTATGGCGGTCGCGCATCGCTGGGTACGACCACGGACAGCCTGGCTGCCGACCTGGGAAGACTGGTTGATCGTCGGTGGACTTGGCGCACTACTCATCACCGGATTCCTGGTCGAAGGCCTGCGCATCCACACCTCCGAGATCGACGTACATCCTGAATGGTCCTACTGGTCCCCGGTCGGTTATGTCGTCGCCTTGATGTTCTCCGGCGTGCGCATCTCGGCCGCGCTCGACATTCACACTACGTTCTGGTGGATCCACATGATCGGCGCGCTCTCCTGGATCACGCTGCTCGGATACTCCAAGCTCAACCACCTCGTCCTCGCGCCGGCCAACGCCTTCCTCAAGCGCACCACGGCGCCCGGCAAGCTCGACATGATCGAGAACATCGAAGAGCAGGAGCACTTCGGCGTCTCACAGCTTGAACACTTCTCGATGAAGCAGCTCTTCGAGCTTGATGTCTGCGTTCGCTGTGGCCGCTGCACCGACAACTGCCCGGCCGACATCGCCGGTCAGCCGCTCTCACCGATGCACATCATCCAGGACCTCAAGTCCTATGCCACCGCTGTCGGCGAGCGAAAGGTCGCCAACCTGGTGGAGGGCAACGACCTCAACTTCGGTCTCGACGACGAAACGCCGATGGTCGGCGGCGTGATCCGCGACGAGTCGCTCTGGGCCTGCCGAACTTGCGGCGCCTGTGTAGAGGCCTGTCCTGTCTTCATCGAGCACGTGCCGACCATCGTCGACATGCGCCGCTCCCTGGTCATGGAAGAGGCGCGGATGCCCGACACCGTCCAGGGGACGCTGGAGACCCTCGAACGTCAGGGCCACCCCTGGCGCGGCACGCCGTACACCCGAGAGACATGGATGGAAGGCATCGAAGACCAGGTGCCCGAGTGGACCGGCGAGCAGGACTATCTCTACTTCGTCGGCTGCACGGGCGCATTCGTTGATCGAGCGCAGGACATCACGCGCTCAGTCGTCTCGCTACTGTCCGAAGCCAACGTCTCCTTCGGTGTGATCAAGGGCATGGAATCATGCAACGGCGACCCAGCCCGTCGCCTCGGTCACGAATACCTCTACCAAATCCTCGCCGAGGGATTGATAGAACTCTTCAATGAGACCGGCGTCAACGACGAGCAGAAGACTGTCATCACACACTGCCCGCACTGCTTCAACACCTTCCTCAACGAGTACCCCGACATGGGCGCGAAGTTCAAGGTGATCCACCACACCCAGCTCCTCGAGCAACTCGTCAACGAGGGTCGCCTGGTACCCAGGAGCGACGGTCCCGAGCAGACCATCACCTATCACGACAGTTGCTACCTGGGCCGACACAACGACATCTTCGAGGCCCCGCGACGCATCCTCGAGCAGGTGCCGAACGTCACCTTGATCGAAATGCCGCGTAACCGCGAGCAGGGCCTCTGTTGCGGCGCAGGCGGCGGCAACATGTGGATGGAAGAGCAGGGCAAGAGCCGCGTCAACGAGGTCCGGGTCGAAGAGGCCGTCGCGACCGGAGCCGAGTCCGCCTGCACCGCCTGCCCCTTCTGCATCCAGATGTTCGACTCCGGCATCGGAACAGTGCAGCTCGATGTCGAGGATGAGGACAAGCTCAAGGTTCTCGATGTCGCCGAACTTCTCCAGGCTGCAGCTGTTTCGGAGTCCGACTAGGACTCCCACAGGACCCCTACAGAGACCGATGCATCACTCCGCTTTCCACTCTCCCCCCCCCCGCAAGGGGGGGAGAGTGGAAAGCGGAGTGACAGCGGGGGGCGGCCGGTGCTGACCGGACAGGGTTGACAATCCGCAACCCCCCCTCTGCCTCCGCATCAAGTACGGGGCAGGCATTCGGCTTCTCCCCCGCAAAGGGGGAGAAGGAGAGTCATACATCGGTTCCCTTCCCGGAAAGGGCTGAGGTACGGATCGATGGAATGGCACTGCGCAACGCAATGGTTGCGACTAGCCGGTCCCATTGCGTCGGGGAACGCCGAGATGACGTGCGATGTCTTCTGTTCGGCGGTGGACCTGGTCAAGCATGCTCAGCATCTGCGCTTGGAGCGTGGCGTTTTCACCGACCAGGCTCTTGATGGCAGCGACATCCGTCTTGACATCGGAAACCTCAGATTCGAGGCGGGTCAAGTGTTCGTCGAATGCGTCTCGCTGAGTGGCCATCGATTCCGCTCCATGGCTCAGAGAGTAGTGCCGTCGAGCCTGATGTGGCTGACCTCCTGGATGAGGGGCCGCATTCAATCTCCACGTCAATCTGTATCCCATCTGACTGCCCGACTTCTTGTGGAGCGACACAATAGCCAATTGGACGCGCGACCAGATTTTCGTCCAACTGAAACCGCCACGAGCTCATCTTCCAGTCAGTGAGGAACCGATGGATGTCATCGTCTGCGTGAAGCAGATTCCCGATCCCGAAACGCCCGCCGCCGCCTTCAAAGTCGACGAGCAGGCCATGCAAGTGCTGCCCGCGCAGGGCATCTCACCCGTCATCTCCCCGTTCGACGCCCAGGCGGTTGAGGCCGCACTGCGCATCAAGGACGTCTCCGGCGACGGCAGCGTCAACATCATCTCACTTGGCCCCGATTCCGCCCGTGATGCAATCAAGCACTCGCTGGCTATGGGTGCCGACGAGGGCTATCACCTCAAGGACGACGCGTTCGAAGGCGGCGACGCCTGGACAACCGCGCTGGCGCTGTCCAAAGCGATCCAGCACATCGGCACGCCCGACGTGCTCATCTTCGGCCGCCAGGCCGCCGACTGGGACCAGGGCACCGTTGGCAGCATCGTTGCCGAGCTGCTCGATCTGCCTTCCGCCACTGTCCTCCGAGCCGTCGAACTCAGTGGCGACAGCATCACCGTCTCGCGCGTCGTGGCCGACGGCTTCGAGAACATCGAACTGCCGACGCCATGCGTACTGACCATTTCGAACGAGTTCGGCGATCCGCGCTACCCCCAGCTCCGGCAGATCATGCAGGCCGCCCGCAAGCAGGTCACGGAGTTGACCGCTGCCGACCTCGGTCTCGACGCCTCGGAAGTCGGCGCAGCCGGCGCGCGCGTGCAGATGCACGCCCTCTTCCAGCCGACCAGCGACGTTGAGGTCGAGATCATCGAGGGTGATACCCCCGAAGAAAAGGCCGCCGGCCTCGTCAACGCGCTCCGCGAAGCGAAGATTCTCTAGCTGTCTTCCTTTTCTCCCCCCAATGGGGGAGATGCCGAAGGCAGAGGGGGACTCGCCACTCTGATCAACGAAAGAACCCCACTATGACCTCCATCCTTGTCATTGGCGAAACCGACGACGCCGGCCTGACCGCTCCCACCCTGGAACTGCTCGGCGCAGCTTCGCGACTGAGCGGCGACCTCGGCGGCGGCGTCGCCATCGCGCTGATCGGCTCCGGTCTCGGTGACGCCGCAGCCGCAGCCGGACCCGCCGGCGCCGACACCGTCTATACCGCCGACTCCGACTCCCTCGCCACCTACCAGACCGACAGCTACTTGCCCATCGCCCAGGGCATCGTCGAGCAGGACTCGCCCGCAGTCGTGCTGATGTCGCAGTCCAGCATGGGACGCGACCTGGCGCCTCGGCTGGCCACGCGACTCGGTTCAGCCGCCATCATGGACTCGCTCGGCCTCGAGGTCGATGGCGACCGCGTCAAGGCGACGCGCAGCTGCTACGGCGGCAACGCCCGCCAGGTTGTGACCGTCCAGACCGACCCGCAGGTCATCACCGTTCGCCCCAAGTCACAGGATCCCTTGGAAGCCGACGCATCACGCTCCGCAGACGTCATTGCCATCGATATCGCCGAGCCGACGCTGCGCGCCCGCACGACAGGCAAAGAGCAGGCCGAATCCGATGGCATCCGCCTTGAGGACGCCGAGATCGTCGTTTCCGGCGGTCGTGGACTGGGTGGTCCCGAGGCATTCGCCGATCTCGAGCGACTGGCCGGTGTACTGACCGCCGCTGTTGGCTCGTCACGCGCCGCCTGCGACCTCGGCTGGTATCCGCCTTCCCAACAGGTGGGGCTGACCGGCACCGTCGTCTCGCCGACGCTCTACGTCGCTATCGCCATCTCCGGCGCCAGCCAGCACATGGCCGGCTGCGGCGGTTCAAAGAACATCATCGCGATCAATAAAGACCCCGACGCGCCCATCTTCGGCTTCTCCCGCTTCGGCATCGTTGACGACTACAAGAAGGTCCTGCCGGCCCTCGAGTCAGCCTTCGCCGCGGCACTCGATTAGGCCGCATTCATCTGAACGGCGCGAATCCCTTAAAGGTGCATCCCCGTTCCCCTCTCCCCCTTGCGGGAGTCTGATGCGTATCCTCCGATTCCCCTCTCCCCCCCTTGCGGGGGGAGATGTCACAGAGTGACAGAGGGGGGGTCGGCTGGCGACGACCAGATAGAGCCAACAGGCGGGGAACCCCCCTCTGCCTTCGGCATCTCCCCCGCAAGGGGGAGAAGGGGAGTTCAGCATCAGTCTCTTGCGTGGGGAGAAGGGGTCCCGATCCCATCGCCAAGTCGAGTGCTGACGCCCTGGTGTCGCCAGGCGAGATTGCCGCGACGGCGCGGGGCAGCTACGGATTTTGGCACGGCGCGTGCCGCCCAATGGGCTCCCTGATCCAGGGCTTCTGACGATAATCAGTGGAAAGGTTGAGAGCTAAACGCCCTGCGTTTTGCGCCAGGTCCGGATCTGACCGGCGTGCTCCATGTCGTGCTCGATCAGCGCATCAACCAGCTCATTGACGGAAATCTGTGTCCCGTCCATCGACAGCGACTTCTGATCACGTTCCTCATCGGTCAGTTGACTCACCCGATCTGCCATGTTGTCGCGCATCATTCTGAGCGTCGCCAGCAGCTCGCCGATGGGGCGTCCCGCCCAATCCCCCGGCGCTGCGTCGTTGATCTCTCGCTCGGTCGGCAGTGGCCCGAGCGGCAAGCCTGCGGCCGATCGGTCAAAGGCGTTCACTGTCCAGGCGTCCCAGCCCACGAGATGCGCCAGGCACTGCCGCACGCTCCAATCGCCAACGACATCGGGGATCTCGAACGCCTTCTCCGATAGCCCTTCAACAGCTTCCAACAAGCAACTTCGGCCGTCGGTGCAGTCGATCGTCTCGGATTTGGTTTCGGCAACCATTGAAGGCTCCCCGCTTGCTCGTTGAAGGCGCAGCGAACTGTGTCGTTCAGAGTGCGCGGTGGTTGCGTGAGATGCCTGGCGATGGACCCGGCATCAACGCGGAACACCGATGCGGACGCTTACCGGGTAACCCGTGCCGCGTCCGCATAATTCGTCGATTGGTTGTTAACCCTAGCAATCTGGTCAGGGCCCTCATGCTGACTGTGACACAGTTCGCACGTCGGCAGAATCGTGTAACGCTGCCGACACATGGCCCCACCGGTTGACCAGCCCCAACCTCAGGAATAGCCTTGTGGCTCAGCGTGCGTCCGCGTGGCCAATTCGCGATCGGTTGGTTAGAAGCGGCTGGACGACACCACAGTTGCGGGGACGCCAACTCACTATGCGTTCGATTGGACTTACCGGCGGGATTGCCTCGGGCAAATCGACCGTCGTCAACCAACTGCGAGAACTTGGCGCGGCCACCATCGACGCCGACATTCTTGGACACCAGACCTACGAGCCGGGCACCGAGACCTTCAAACAGGTCGTCGCCGCCTTCGGCGATGATCTGGTCGCCGAGGACGGCACGATCGATCGCAGCAAGCTCGGTCCCAAGGTCTTCGGCCATCCCGACGGCATGAAGCGCCTGACCGACATCGTCTGGCCTGGTATTCGCGCTCTGGCTGAGGCCGAATTGGCGCGGCTCGAAGCAGCTGGCACGGAGGTCGCCGTGCTCGAAGCGGCTGTCATGATCGAGGCCGGCTGGCAAGACCTCGTCGACGAGGTCTGGGTCGTCGCCGTGAGTCGCGACACCGCACGCGAGCGCCTGATGGCTCGCAACAATTTCCCCGCCGAAGAAGCCGACAAGCGCATCGACTCGCAGATCACCAACGACGAGCGACTCAAGCACGCCGATGTGCTGATCTCCAACGACTGCAGCATGGAGGTCGCTGCACAGCGCGTTGATCGCGCCTGGGCCGGCATGCAGGCCGACTCATAGGCTGAACCCGATAATCAACCCGTCACCTTCCACCAAACAGGCCACCGGCCAGGGATAAATCAGGAACAAACTCGTCGCAGACCATGCGGCAGAGGGGGAGAGCGTTTGATGACCACTGCATCCGCACCGTTGACTGAGTACAAGAGTTGGGCTGTTGAGGAATTTCGGCTCGAGGAAGAGCCGTATTACGTCCCTGTCAGCGATGAGATCGAAATCTTCCAGGCCGCCTGGAACAACAAGATTCCTGTTCTGCTAAAAGGTCCGACCGGTTGCGGCAAGACTCGCTTCGTGGAGTACATGGCCTACCACCTCAATCGGCCCCTGGCTGTCGTCCGCGACGGTAAGACCGAGATCGAGGAGGAGTCCAACCTGCCGCTCGTGACCGTTGCCTGCCACGAGGACCTGACCGCTTCCGACCTCGTCGGTCGCTACCTGCTCGAGGGCAACGAGACAGTCTGGATCGACGGCCCGCTCACACGTGCAGTCAAGGCCGGTGCCATCTGCTACCTCGATGAAGTCGTCGAGGCGCGCAAGGACACGACCGTCCTGATTCACCCGCTGACCGACCACCGCCGCATTCTGCCAGTCGAGAAGAAGTCGCAATTGCTCCAGGCGCGCGACGGCTTCCTGCTCGTCATCTCCTTCAACCCTGGCTACCAGTCGGCGCTCAAGGACCTGAAGCAGTCCACCCGACAGCGCTTCGTCGCAGTCGAATTCGACTACCCGCCGCGCGAGACCGAGGCCGAAATCGTCCAACACGAGGCCGGCTGCTCGCCAGAAATCGCGCTCAACCTGGCCAAGATGGCCGAGAAGATTCGCAACCTGCGCGAGCACGGCCTGGCCGAGGGCGCCTCAACGCGTCTGCTGATCTACGCCGGCCGGATGATTGCCCAGGGCGTCTCCCCGCGCCGCGCCTGCCAGGTCTCTATCGTCTGGCCGCTGACCGACGACGGCGAAGTCCAGCGCTCGATCGAGGAAGTCGTTTCCTCGATCTTCGAGGACTAGGACCGGACAGAGCTGCCAGTGCGGATCGGCATCGTCTCCGATATCCATTGCAACGCGGCCGCGCTTGATCGCGCCGTCGAGCAGATGGGTGACATTGACGAGTTGCTCTGCGCTGGCGACGCCTGCTACCAGTACCGCTTCTCCAACGATGTCGCCGAGCGCATCAAGCAGCTTGGCGGACGCTACGTGCTCGGCAACCACGAGGAGATTCTGCTCTCCGAGGCCGGCGCGCGCGCCCAGGCCTCGCCCAGCGTCGACAAGTCGCTGCTCGAGTGGACGCGCGATCAACCGCACCTGATCCGTGCCGATGTCGGCGCAAAGAAGCTGCTCATGTTCCACGCGACGCCCTGGGCACCGTTCCGCGACTACCTCTTCCCGCACGACCCGCAGCTTCAGCGATTGGCCGAGGAAGAGGCCGACTTCATCATCTATGGGCACACTCACGCGCCGTTGGTCAAGCGGATTGGCCGGGCGCTGATTGTCAACCCTGGATCAGCAGGCGAAATGCGCGGGACCGACCAGGTCCTGACCTATGCTGTGCTGGATACGTCCGACGATCACGCCGAGATTCATGAGATCCGATTGACAAGCTAGCTACTCCCCTGACAGCCACGTTCTCCCTCTGCTGGGGGAGATGCCGAAGGCAAAGGGGGGGCGTCCGAGGCGGAGCGCCCCAGGAAACGAGACACTCATGACGACACAACTAGTCGAAGAGGCCCGCGAGGGATTGCGCCAGTTCCCTCCCGCGCTCGCCCAGGAGTTCGAGTCTGCCCTCGAGACGGTCCAGCCTGTGCTTGAGCCGGACGAACTCGCCCAATGGTTGCGAGATGGCCTCGACATTGCCCGTCATTCGCTGCGTAGCTGGGAAGCTGCCTCCGAGTACTTCCGTGCCTCAGGCCCCGTGCTCGAGCAGATCACCTACGACCGCATGCGCGAATGGTGCGCGGTCGGCATTGAGCTGATGGAAACCTCCCCGGCGCTGTCGGGCGCACTCTTCCGTGCCTCCCCCACAGTGCTGCCGCATCTCTCCGTACCCCAGGCCAACGACTGGGCCGCACAGGGCAAGTCGCTCTACAAGGGCACCTGGAAGTCCGGCTCGCTCTCAGCGCAGTACTTCGATGTCTCCCCGCAGATCCTCCCGCACCTGCCGCTCTCCCAGATGCGCCTGCTGGTTGACCTGATTGACTCACTTGCATCGCATTCCTACGAACTCGCCTCAGCCTGCCTCGGCATGGCTCCCGGCGTCCTGGCTCAGCTCGACCGCGCCGACCGCGCGCCCTTCCTCGAGTTCGGCGGGATCGTCGCCCACACCGCATGGGTCGACGCGCGCGTCTACTTCGAGCGTGGACCGGGCGCACTGCGCCAGGTCGGCGAAGAGCAGCGCCCGCGCTACCTCTCACTCGCCGGACAGGTCGCGATGCAGGTTGGCCGCCTCGGCCACCCATACTTCATCGAGGCCGCTCAGGCCCTCTCGGAGGTCGACAAGGACATCCACGAAGGATTACTCGAGCTATCCGAGCAGCTCGCCCAGCACTCCGGTGACGCCGCTATGGAGTTCATCAAGTCCTCGCCGCGCGTCGCCGAGCGACTCGGCATCGACGACATCGCCCGCTGGCAGGAGTTCGGACTGAACATCCTGCAGCAGTCACGCGACGGTGGTGAGGCCTTCTTCCGCCTCGAATCCGCCCGCGGCGAAGAGGTCATGGAAGCGCTCAGCAGCCGCGTCGACCTCGACCGCGTCTCCGAGCTGATTCGCATGTACTGCAAGGCCCTGACCGGCGTCGACGTCGGAGTCAAGGCGTCCGAAGAACTCACCGCCAAGGGCGTCGGCTGGGTCGACGAGAGCAGCCCGACGACCGAGGGCACCACGATCTACCTGCCCGAAAACGTCGAGCGCTACCCGACCAAGGAAGAGAACTTCGCGGTCTACAAGGTCTTCGCGACGCACCAGGCCGGACGACTCGAGTTCGGCTCATTCGAGTACCAGTCCCAGATCAATCCGGAACTCTTTGCCTCCGAGTCGAATGGCACGCAGAACGGACACGGAACCAGTTCCGGCAATGGCGTCGCCGGCGTCGCCCCTGCAGGCGTCGAAGGCGAAGCGCCCGAGATCCACACCGACATGGAGATCTTCTTCGACCAGTTCGAAGATCGCCGCCTCGCCCACGACCTCTTTACCATCGTCGAGGACACGCGCATCGACACGATCGTCAAGCGTGAGTACGCTGGCGTGCGCCGCGCCTTCTCGCGTCTGCAGCAGGCGGCGATCGATCGCCGCCGACCGGTCGAGGACATGCCCGCCCGCCAGGCCATGGTCGAGAATCTGCTCCGTGCCTCGCTGGACGAAATCGGCCGCATCCGCTGGCCGGGCGAACTGGCCGAAGAAATGCGCTCGCCGCTGCGCGTCCTCAACCGCATCCGACAGGAAGGCGCGACCGTTCAGGACAGCGCCGCCGCGACCGCGCTGCTCTACGAGTGGTTGTCAAACATCCCCAACGTCGAGCTGGACACCGAAGACTGGTCCGACTTCGAACAGGAAATGTCGGGCGACCCCGACTCCGGCGAAGATTCCGACATGATGCCCGGCTCAGGCTCTTCAGGCCTTGAAGAGTCGTTCATGCCCTTCATGCCTGGTTCCGAAGAGCAGCCCTACGACAGCCCCGACCCAGTCGACTTCCGCGGCGACTTCAAGCCCGAACTCGTCCAGTTGCTGATGAAACTCAAGGGCGAAACCGGCTCCGGCGACGCACCGCCAATCCCGCTGACCAAGGAGCAACTGCAAGAGCTGCTTGAGAAGTCAGTCGAGATCTCGATCAACGAGTTGATGGACATGGACCTGGCCGAGTCGTCTGGCATGTTCCTCGACAACCTGCTCAAAGAGGTCAACCAGATCCAGGGCGAGCGCCAGGAAGGCCAGCAGGCCATGGGCGACGACTCCACTGGCGCCGAAGACGGCGAGGAGTTGCCGGTCGAGGCCGCGTCGTTCTACTACGACGAGTGGGACTTCCGCGCCGCCGACTACAAGCCGCGCTGGTGCCGTGTTCAGGAGCAGCGCGGCGAGGCCGGCACGACCAACTACTACGCCGAGACCCTGCACGAGCACACCCAGCTCGTCCAGGAAACGCGCAAGCAGTTCGAGATGCTGCGACCGGAAATGTTCCGCAAGATGAAGCGCCTGACCGACGGCGAGGACTACGACCTCGACGCCGTGATCGAGTGGTACACCGAGAAAATCGCCGGTGGCGCCTCCGAGACCAAGCTCTTCTACCGGCGCAACAAGGTCGAGCGCGATGTGGCCGTCGCCTTCCTGCTTGATGTCTCCGCCTCAACCGACGAGGAAATCCAGAAGCACCACGATCAGCGTCAGGACGATCAGTTCGACGACGATCCGCGCAAGTACCTCAGTTGGTGGGCGCAGCGTCGTGCCGAGGCCGCCCGTCACCCGGGCAAGCGCATCATCGACCTCGAGAAAGAGGCCGTCGTGTTGCTGATCGAGGCGCTCGAGACCATCGGCGACAAATATGGCGTCTACGGCTTCTCCGGCTACGGCCGCGACAACGTCGAGTTCTTTGTCTACAAGGACATGGACGAGCCCTTCGGCGACCGGATCAAGGAGCGCATCGACAAGATCGCCCCGGTCCGCTCGACCCGCATGGGCCCGGCGATCCGACACTGCATCTGGAAGCTGCAAAACACCGACGCCAAGGTCAAAATCCTGATCCTGCTCTCGGACGGCCGACCCCAGGACCACGGCTACGGACGCGACCGCACCGAGAAGGAATACGCCATCCACGACACCAAGATGGCCCTGACCGAGGCGCGACGCGAAGGCATGATCCCCTTCGCCTTGACCGTCGACCGAGCCGGTCACGACTACCTCAAGCAGATGTGCCAGGACATGGCCTACGAAGTCGTCGCCGACATCGAATCCCTGCCCCGCCGCCTGCCAGCCCTCTACCGCCGCCTCACGGGCTAGACGCCCAGAGCCCCTATCTCGCTCTCCCCTCTCCCCCCCTTGCGGGGGGAGATGTCACGGAGTGACAGAGGGGGGGTCGGTTGGCGACGACGAGATAGGGCTGACAAACAGAGAACCCCCCTCTGCCTTCGGCATCTCCCCCGCAAGGGGGGAGAAGGGGAATGTTGTTGGGTCGCCTCGCAAGCTAAGAAGCTGAATGCCTGCCCCGCACCTGATGTGAAGGCAGAGGGGGGTCCCTCTCATCCCGCGCTACCATGACCTCATGACATTCATCGCCGGATCACTCACCGTCGGGGGCATCGCCGCCGCGTTCATCGCCACCCTGATCAACCAGGATTCAACCGGCCTCTACATCATCTGCGCCGTCATCGCCACTGCAGGTCTCGCCCTGATGCTGCTGCACGTCGTCCGTTCTCGAGGCGTCGCGTCAGCGCCCTGGTACGCCCTGACGCCCATGGCCATCGTCGTTGCACTACTCGGCATCGCCGCTTCAGGAGCCACCTGTGGAGTCGCCTGCATCGCCTGGGGAACCCCCGCCGCCGCCGCAACCCTCGCCGTCCCCGACATCCGCAACTGGCTCTCCAGGAAACGCCCTCTCCGGCGCTTGTAGCCTCTAGTCCTAGAGCCGTCCCCTACCGGTCGATCGACATCCCACCGCCGTGCTGGTTGACTTTGCCCACGATCTGCGCCATCTGAGAAGCCTCACCTCGCCGATTGACGTCAGCGGACTGAGTCTGAGACTCACTAGCAGGTCGAGCGCCTGAGTTTCGCCGACCAGTAACGGTTGCCAACAGATCCTTGAATCGTGCGTAGAGATCGCTCATATCGCTTCTCCCTGCTCTGCTAACCAACTCCGGGACCACCGATATTGCCGATGTGCGGCGTATGCGCGACACCCGCCTGGTGCTCGGAATAGCCCTTCAGCCGAGCCAGTTCACCGTCCGACAACCCATTGGTCTTGGGTCGTCCGCGAAGCACCCGGCGCCGCTCGCCGCCCGGCAGTCGGTCGGTCACCGAGTTCACCGCGCTCTTGAGTCGGCCCATCTTACGTTTCATTACGCCTCCAGCGCTGACTGCATCATACCTAGTTCGTCAGGCGCAACTCTCGGTTCAGCTCCAGCTTGAGGAACCAGCGCCAGGTTGCCAACACACCGACCACCAGCACACTGATCAGCACCGCAAACGCCACCCCGAGAATCTGCCAGTCCGTCTCGATCTGGAACGGCGGCAAGACCGTCCGACCCGTCTCGTCGATCTCCAGGTAGGCCAGTAGCAACAACGAGATCCGGTTGCCCAGGACTACACCCAGTACCAGTCCGGTCCCGGTAATGATCGCGTACTCAAGGAACAGTTGAATCAGAATGCTGAAGTTGCCTACCCCGACCGTTCGCAGCAACGCCATCTCCAGGCGACGCTGACGCGCCGCCACCGCCATCGAGACCAGGAACGCCAGCGCCAGCAACAGCGAGATCGCGATAAACGCCACCAGCAGAATTCCCGAGCCTCCAGCGGTTGTCAGCGGATCACGACCGCTGTCATCGAGTCGTTCGATCCGGTCATTGAACCTGCCCAATGAGTACCGAGGCCGACTCAGCTCATCCTTCACCGCCTGGCGAAGTTCTGGATCGTCGGGTAGGTCGAGCCAGGTCTCGGTCGGCGTCACCGATGGACGGAGCGCAGTCACAGATCCCATGTGGTAGAGCGCGTCATAGTCCGCCACGATGAACGGCAGCTCATCGGGCCGCAACGTGGGGAACAGTTCGACGATGCTCGATACCCGCGCCGTCAGAACCATGGCGTCCATGCGCAGGGTGTACCGGTCACCCACTTCCAGGCGCTGCCGCTCGGCAAAGTCCGCGCCGACAATCGTTGGCACCGTGCAGCGAGTGTTCGTGCAGAATGACGGATCGGCAAAGTGCGCCGCGCGCAAGCCCGGCGACTGTCCGACTCCCGGATAGAAGGCCATCACATGTTCGCCTGAGATCGGGTCGTCGTCTTCCTCGAACTCGATATCATCTCCAGATCCACGACGCTGAACAAACTCCAGCCAACCTCGATTCTCGAAATCCTCGACAATCAGCTCGCGCCCGTCCGGCTGAATCGCCGTCACCGCGTCGAAATACACCGTCGACGGCTCCGAGGCGAATAGGCCGAACGGTTCGCTCATTACGATCGAATGCAGCGAGAACGGCGCGGTGCCGCCTGAGCCGACAATCTCCGACTGGAAATCGATCTCCATCGCCGTCCAGGGCGTGCTCGGAGTCGGCATCGCCAGACCGCCGGCCGTGTGGTACTTGCCATCGCCATCGCGCACCCGCAACCAGAGCGACTGGTCCGACTCACCTGGACCCATGCGCACCCAGACTCGGAGCGTCTCCGTCTCGGCAGGAATTCCGACGCCGCGCCCGACCGGAGGCACATCAATGGTGCTGATCAGGTCCTCGAACGTCATCAACGACAGGTCCTCGCGGAACCACATCATCTCGACTGCCGCCTTCGGTTCGACGCCTAGGACAGTCACTGTCGTCGTCGTACCGACCGCCCGGCCCGCCGACACTTTGCTCCGGTGTACGGCCGCTACCGCCTCAACTCCCTCGATCGGCCCGAGACGTGAACGCACGCCGCTGGCCGACGAGTATCCGGTCTCGCCCAATCCGACACGGAACTCCACCCCTGCGTCGTACTCAATCCGCTCCTCGAGCGAACGTTCAACCGTGTCCGCATACGACGCCGCAAACGTACCCAGCGCCGCGCCCAGCATCAGCAGGATGGTCAGCCGCGCCGCCGGTCCGACCGTTCGGCTCACATAACGAAGCGTCGAGGCGACCGACAACGGGAACCGGTCGTACGTCAGCCAGGCGAAGAATCGGTAGAAGTAGGGCAGGAAGCGCAGGATCACCAGCGTGGCCGCTAGAGCGAACAAGATCGGTGTGCTCAGCAGCAACGGATCGGCCGACAGACCGCCAACGCTGTTGCGCTCGAACACGGTGCCCTTCAGGTCCGCCTCAAAGATCAACCCCACCGCGACCAGCACCAGGGCGACATCGAGGAAGTAGCGCTGCAACGCGTTCGGTCCGGCCGGTCGCGACACCCCGCGTAGCCGCTCGGATAACACTCGCGTCCGGCTCGCGATCACCAACGGCGCCAGCGTGAACAGCACCGCCACAATCGCGCCCGCTGCAGAGAGCAGGAAGGCCATATCGGTCAGCGTCGTCGGAATCGTGTTGCCGCCGGTCAGCGGCTCGAAGACGGGCGTGTAGCCCAACAGTCCGATCACTGCGACCGCAATGAACGGCGCGACCGCCGCTGCGATCACCGCGAGCAGTACCCCCTCGATTGCCGTGTGCCAGATCACCTGGAAGATCGACGCTCCACGTGAGCGCATCGAGAACAGCTCTTCGCGCCGCTGCGCCACTTGCACCCCGGACACGATCACGACGTAGAACAGCGCAATTCCCACGACCTGCGCCAGCAGCATCAGGATCGGCACCGTGGTGAAGTTGAGGTCCTTGACGAACGACTCAAGCCGAGGCTCGATCGGTGATCGCATACCGCCGCCGACGGAGCGCAAGTCCTCGCGCAACAGATCGAAGGAGGCCCGAGTCTCGTCCAGCACCGCCACATTGAATTGGTCGGTGTCGATCTCCGAGATCCAGTTCGTGTTGACCAGGTCGCCGCCCATGACATTGGGCAGCCCCTCATCGAACGATTGCCAGGCCACGATCAGCGGCACGGTCTGCGGCTGCGGCGGCCCCGAGTAGACGCCGAAGGTGATATCCCGAGGAACGCGCTTCCAATAGCTGCTTTCGACGTTGTCCGGCTCGACGATCCCGGTGATCACGACCGGAATCAGGCGCGTGATCAACATCGTCGGCTCACACGGAGGACGCGGCGGCGGCGGCGGACCGCCCGGCGGCGGATCCGGCTCGCGGTCACACTCGTCGAAGCCGTCAACGATGTTCACTTCCGAGCCGACGCCTACCCGATAAATCCGCGCCGCCTGTTCCGGCATCGCAATCTCAATCGGTCCGGCCAGCTGACCGTCCGCCGTCATCGATGGCGGCTCCGGATACCGACCCTCCAGCAGATTGACATGCTCGTCGGCATCATCGAGCGCAGCAAAGTAAGCGGTCGCCGGAATCACCTGACCCGGTCGTGACGGCAGATCGATGCGCATTGGAATCGTCGAGCGATAGCGCAATCGTTGCGACTCCACGTCGCCAAATCGCTCCGTGATCGACTCCTCGGCATAGCCGCGTGCCGATTCGTTCGGCCCGCCCGACATCGGCAAGCCCCACATATACGTGAACATCTGGCGGCGCTCGGTCAGATCTTCACGCAGCGTGACCGTCAGCGAGAGGTCCGAGACCGCCCGGGTGTAGATCGTCGTGGAGGACATCAACACCGCGGCGACGAGAATGCCCGCGGCGATCACCAACTGCAGCCGCCAGCTATCACGCATGCGGCGCAGGACAAAGGCCAGTACGGACCCAAACGTCTCCACCCAGACCCCCGCAACTCGCTCAGATTCCGCCCCCGCCGTTTGCACGACGCGACGCTGATAATTCCGTATCGCCTAGTAGTCTACGAAGGCAACGCGGTCGAACATACCCCTACAGACGCTGTACGTCGGAACACGCAGCGCCATGCGGGGCAGGTCACAGGACGCGCAGCAGGGCACGCAGCAAGACGGGCGGCAGAGCGCAGCATGGGCGGCATCTTCAGTTCCCTTCCCACGGCGTTCCGCATCGCCGTTCGCCGGCTCAACGGCAACCGACGGCTGATGGCCGCCGTCGCCGTCGGCGTCGTCCTCGCCGTCGCCCTGATGGCCTCTACTTCGATCTATCGCAACGCCCTGCAGGACCTGGGACTGCAGACCGATCTTCGCCGCATCTCCGACGCCGACCTCGATGTGCGCATCCTCAACGCGGCCCACGGTCTCTCCGGCGGCTTGGCCGAGGAGTCCTTCGATGTCATCGACCGCCGCCTCCGCATCCCTAGCGACTACATCTCCGACGTCAAGAAATCGCTGACCTCCGCCACCTTCTTCATGACCGATGTCGGCGGCATTCCACCCGAGGAGGACCCACGCGACCGCGCCAGAGTGCTGTGGTTCGAGGGCGTACAAGACCGCATCGAGCTCGTTGACGGCCGCTGGCCCGACGCCGCGCCGGCCGCGACGCCCGATGAGCCGCCCGTCATCGATGTCGCCATGGGCATCGACGCCGCAGCCTCGGGCGGGTTCACGCTCGGCGAAACCCGAGATATCCACGCATCCTGGCGAGACGACGCCTTACCGATTCAGATCCGCGTCGTAGGACTCGTGCGCCCAATCGACTACAACGAGCGCTACTGGGGCGTCAGACGCGACCATTTCCACGTCCCGGTGGAAAAAACCGACGCCTTCGCCTTCTTCGCCCCCAGGGCCACCGTTGTCGACGCCATGGCTGGCTACATGCCCGAGCTGCGCGCTCGACTCGAGGTCTACGCCCAGGTCGAGCGCAGCGCCTTCGTCGCCGACGATGCGGGTCTCGCCGCCGTTCGCTTCCGCGCCGCGTTCGAGTCCATTGCTAAAGAGATAGATCGAGCCCGCATCGAGACCGATGTGGTCAACGTCCTCAACGACTACGAGACGAAGGAATTCTTCTCCTCGATCCCACTCCTGGTACTGACCTTGCAGATCGTCGGCATCGTCCTCTTCTATCTGGTGCTCGTCTCGACCATGGTCGTTGAGCGCCAGTCCTCCGAGGTCGCGCTGCTCAAGTCAAGAGGCGCCGGACTTGGCCACATCATGTCCATTTCGACCATTGAAGGGTTGATATTGGTCGCCTTGGCGCTCGGAGTGGGTCCACTGGTCGCCAGAGAGGCGATCGCCTTCCTCGGCTACTCGCCCGCCTTTGAAGGATTGACCGGCGGCGCCCGGCTCAGCGTTGAGCTGACAACCGAGGTCTACATCTGGGCCGCGGTCGGCGCGGCGCTCAGCTTCATCGCCTTGCTCTGGCCCGCCTGGCGTTCGAACCGCGCGACCGTCGTGCACTACGCCCGCTCGACCTCTCGGCCCGAAGACAAGCCGGTGTTCCAGCGCTACTACCTCGATCTGGTCGTCGTCGGCGTCGGCGCCCTGCTCTTCTTCCAGCTCCAGGAGTCCGGCTCGCTGGTGACGGAAGATCTCTTCGGCGGACTCCAGCAAGACCCGTTACTGCTCGTCGCTCCAGCCGTGTTCGTCGTCACCGTCGCCGTGCTCTTCCTGCGACTGTTCCCGCTCGTGTTGTCAATCTTCGGAGGCATCGCCCGAATCGTCGGTGGCGCATCGATGCAAATGGTCCTCTGGCACTTGACTCGCGCGCCCGTCCAACCCGGCCGCCTGGCGCTACTCCTGATCATGGCGACCTCGCTCGGCATGTTCGGAGGAACCTTCGGCGCGACCCTGGACAAGTCGTTCGACGATCGTGCCGCGTATCAATCCGGCGCGGCCTTACGTCTGGCCGATCTGCGCTCCGGCGGCGCATCCGTGCAGATGCTGGAAGAAGATCTCGCCGACGCGCCCGGCATTGAGAAATCTGCCTATGTCGTACGAGCCAACGCCTCCTTCTCACGAGGCGCGCTCGACGTCACCGACGCCAGCGTGCTCGGCATCGATCCCGAGACATTCGGCGACGTGCTCTGGTTCCGCGAAGACTTTGCCGTCGACGACGCTCGCGAGCTCATCTCCCGAGCGACCGGACCAGAATTTGAGACCGAGCAGATCATCATTCCGGCCGACGCCACATTCGTAGGCATGTGGCTCTGGTTGCCCAAGACGAGCGGCGCAATCGCCCCCAGCCTGCGTATGCAGGACGGGAAAGGCCGCTTCCGAGATGTCGCCCTCCTCGGCCTGCCACGAGGCCGCGGCTTCGGAGTCGGAGCTGAACAAGAAGAAGGCTGGCGATTCCTCTACGGTGACCTGTTCGTCGGCTCAGGCGCGCCGCATGTCGGCCCCTGGACTCTGCAGGGAGTCAACATCCGCACCGCCGGCGCGACCAATTTCTCCGGAACCGTCGGTTTCGACGCCATCCAGTACACGCATCAAACCTCCATCCCCGACGACATCATCAACGTCGGCTTCGAGGACAGCGTGATCATCGAAAGCTTCGAGGAGCAGGGCCGCTGGACCGTCTTCACCGACACAAGCCGCGACGGACCGCTGCCCGACGACGCGCGCCTCTCGCCCGAGCAAACACGCGACGGCGAGTTCGGCATGCGCTACATCTGGAACCGGGACGTGCGCACTGGTCTGCCTCGCGGCGTGCGCCTGTCCGGGCCGGATGCGCCGGTGCCGGTGATCGTCAGCAACGATTTCCTCGCTGAGGCGTCGCTCGACATGGGCGCAATCATCAAGCTGAGCATGTCCAGCGTCTATGTACCCGTGCAGATCGTCGGCTCGTTCGACCTCTTCCCCACCTGGGACCCCGAGAATGCACGCTCGCTAATCATCGCCAACCGCGACTACCTCTACTACCGAGTCAATCGCAACCCGGCCACGATCGGCGCCGTTGCGCCCAATGAAGTCTGGATCCAACCCACCGACGACGAAGGCCTGCGTCAGCTCAGAACCTTCCTCGAGGTCACCCCACCGTGGAAACACGACGCCTTCGACGTCGACGCCATCCGCAATCTGCAGGACGAAGACCCACTCGTCGCCGCTGGCTGGGAAGGTCTGCTATTCCTCACCTTCATCGCCATCGTGTTGCTCGCTGCGCTGGGCTTCCTCGTCGCCTCGGTGCTCGTCGCCCAGCAGCAACAAGGCGAGTTCGCCGTCCTGCGAACAATGGGCTTCTCACTGCCACAAGTGCTGCTGGTGGTGGGCATCGAGAAGATCCTGATCATCGCCGTCTCCATGGCGCTCGGCACTGCCGTCGGACTCCAACTCGGCACGATGATGCTCGAGTTCGTCGGCTTCGTCGAGACCGGAGAAACCGTCCTACCACCCTTCGTCACCGTCACTGACTGGGCCACCATCGGTGGAGCCTACGGAGTCCTCGGCCTCGTCTTCCTCGGAGCCATCGCCGTCATCGTCGCCCTCTACATGAGAATGACCATCGGCCAGATCCTCCGAATCGGCGCCGACTAACCGAGACTGCCCGCTACCTTGGCCGATGCACCTTTCCTATTCCCCTTCTCCCCCCTTGCGGAAACCGACGCAGGACTCTATCTCCAGTCCCCGCTTTACGCGGGGACCCGATCCTTCCCTGGCTCGATCACGATGGAGATGCTTGTCGTAAGTGGATTGCCAACGGGAGCAAGTGGATGCGCCGGTGACCAGGCCAATCCTTCGTTACTGACTTCTCAAGCCAATCTGCCCTGACCAGAACCTCATTGAATCGCTCGGGCAGGACAACGTGCCGAGACACGCTCCACAACTGGATCCCTGCAACGACGCAATCACAGCCACGAACACATCCGCGCAAGCGCCTACGAACGCCTCTTCCTGACAGATACCGGCGTCGTACTACCCGCCGCCACCGCCGCCACCGCCGCCACCGCCTCCTCCACCACTGCCGAGCCGCTCCTCAACCACGCTGCGCTGAGGCGCCGGACGCGATGCCAGCACCACAGGACGAAGCGCTGCGCCTGCCGCCGTCGCCGCCGTACGCGCGACCTCTTGCGCCATCCGGCGCCCTTCCTCGACGATGCCGCCATTCCGAATCACGGAGCGAATTCGTGGAAGCACCAGTGCCGCGATCATGATCAGCGCGAAAATGATGCCCGGGCCGATCAACAGAATACGAATGCTGATGTAGTCCGCCGCCAGCCCGTTGGCCAGGATCATGACCGCCATGATTCCACCGGCAAACATCATGTACAGGCTCATCACGCGGCCTCGCACCGAGTCGGGCAAGACGGCCTGAATCATGGCTGAGGTCAGCGCCATGAACATTGCTTGGCTGGCCCCCGCCATCGCGCCGCCGATCAATGCGAGCAGCATCGTATCCGCCACGCCCACCCAAATGAGGGAAAGTCCCGAGAACACTCCGACCACGAGGAATACCCGGCCTCGCACACGACCGGCCGGCATCATTGAGAGCACAATCGTAGACGCGAATGCCCCGCCTCCAATCGCCATCAACAAGTAGCCGTACTCAGCTTGTCCTCCGCCCAGGATTAAATCCGCGTAGGCCGGCAGCAAGGAAAAGTCGAACGCCATCGTAAACATGCAGTGCAAGGAGACCATGACAATCATCAGCCGCACAGATGGCGCTCGGCCTAGATAGCGCAGCCCAACCCGTACGTTTTGCACCGTGTCCCGCATGATCCCGTTCGTGCTGCCCGCGATGCCCCCGGTCGAGCGCGTTGTCATCCGCGTCATCTGATAGATCGATAGTGCCAGCAACATGGCCGTCGCTACGAACACCCACTCGGCGCCATAGTTCTTGATGACCGGGCCAGCCACCGGGCCGATCACTTTGGAGCCAAACTGCATCATCGAAGCCATCGTCACTGCGCTGAGCAGTGCATGCATCTTGATCGTGTTAGGCAGCAACGCCTGCTGCGCTGGCATCTCGGCCGAGCGGATGATGCCCGAGAACAGCGTGACCAGAACCAGATTCCACATCGCTAGAGCGCCAGAGAAGGCGAGATATGCCAGTATCAGCGCGCAGAGCGCAGCACCCACGCGCGAAAGCATGACGATCTTCGCCCGGTCGAACCGATCCGCCAGCGCTCCGCCGATCGGAGCCAACACCCACGGGCCGATCGCCGCGAACGTGACGATCCCTGTCCCCGATGGGCTGCCCGTAAGGTCGTAGGCCAACCAACCGCGTGCCGTGATCATTGCCCACAGAGAGATCGCCGACAGCCCTGCGGCGTAGAACATCCGACGATATTCGAGGTACTCCATCGCCGGGAAGATGCGAAGCAGAAATCCCGGTTGGCTGGTCGGTGCCCCGACGCGTTGGCTCATCCGCCCCCGCCTTTACTCGCTCAATCTTCCGCATGTTACGGCTTCGCGAACGTTCTTGACCAGTCCTGCCGGTACGCTGTCCGCGAAACCACCAACAATCCCATCCAGAGCAGGCAGCCTCATGACCTCCAATGACAACCTCCGCGAACGATCCAGCGTCCTCGTCGATGGCCCCAACCGCGCCGCCGCCCGGTCCCAGCTCTACTCCGTCGGCTACGACGACGAGGCGCTCTCCAAACCCCTCGTCATGGTCGCCCACTCCTGGATCGGCACCATGCCCTGCAACTTCTCCCACCGCGAACTCGCACAGGACGTGATGCGCGGCATCCGCGAGGCCGGCGGCACCCCGATGGAGGTCAACACCGTCTCCATCTCCGACGGCATCACCATGGGCACCGAGGGCATGAAAGCCTCACTCGTCTCGCGCGAGATCATCACCGACTCGATCGAACTCTGCGCCGTCGGCTACGCCTTCGACGCCGCCGTTGTCATCTGCGGCTGCGACAAGACCATCCCCGCCGCCGCCATGGCTATGGCGCGGATCAACATTCCTTCGGTCGCGCTCTACTCCGGTTCAATCGCCCCCGGACGCCACCACGACGGCCGCGACCTCACCATCCAGGATGTGTTCGAAGCCGTCGGCCAGCACTCGGCCGGCTCAATCGACGACGACGAGCTGCACCAGGTCGCGCTCAATGCCTGTCCCGGCGCAGGAGCATGTGGCGCCCAGTACACCGCCAACACGATGGCCACCACGCTCGAGTTCCTCGGACTTTCGCCGATGGGCTCAGCCACCGTTGGCGCCACCGACCCGCGCAAGCACAACGTCGGCGAAGCGACCGGGAAGCTCGTCATGGACGTCCTCCGCCGAGGCGTCAAGCCGCGTGACCTCCTGACCAGGGAAGCGCTAGAGAATGGCATCGCCTGCGCCGCCTCGACCGGCGGCTCGACCAACGTCGTCCTGCACCTGCTCGCCCTCGCCCGAGAAGCCGGAGTCGAACTCAGCATCGACGACTTCGACCGCGTCTCCGAGCAAACCCCGCTGATCGGCGACTTGCGACCCGGCGGTCGCTACGTCGCCCTCGACATGGATCGAGCCGGAGGAACTCCACTGCTGGCCAAGCGTCTGCTCGAGGCCGACAAACTGCACGGAGACGCCATGACCGTCACCGGACAGACCATCGCTGAAGCCGCCGAAGGCGCAGTGGAAACGCCCGGACAAGACGTCATCCTGCCCGTCGACCAGGCGCTCAAGGAGACCGGCGGCCTCGTCATCCTCAAGGGTTCGCTCGCGCCCGACGGCTGCGTCGTCAAGGTCGCCGGCTACGAACGACTCCTGCAAAGCGGCCCCGCCCGAGTCTTCGAACGAGAAGAAGACGCCATGACCGCCGTCACCAACAACGAGATCAACGCCGGCGACATCGTCGTCATCCGCTACGAAGGCCCCAAGGGAGGCCCCGGCATGAGAGAAATGCTCGGAGTCACCGCCGCCATCGTCGGAGCCGGCCTGGGAGAGTCCGTCGCCCTGCTCACCGACGGCCGCTTCTCCGGTGCCACTAGAGGCCTGATGGCCGGCCACGTCGCCCCCGAGGCCTATGTCGGAGGCCCAATCGCCCTGGTCGAAGAGGGAGACCAGATCACTCTCGACATCGCCAACCGACAACTCAATCTCGAAGTAGACGAAGCCGAGCTAGCCCGCCGCCGAGCCAACTGGTCAGCCCCAAGTCCAAACTACGAAAACGGAGTCTTCGCCAAATACGCCACCCTGGTCAGCGGAGCCGAACGCGGAGCCGTCACGAGCTAGGCAGAGTCCAACTCCTCCGCTGGCGCAGGCTGGCGTGGCTCGCATTCTTTCCTCCCCCTCGCAGGGGGAGGTGCCGAAGGCGGAGGGGGTCCCTCCCCGCCTGCTCGAGGACTCACCACCCCCGACGTCGACGCCGACGTCGCCGACGACCACCCGAACTCGACGACGCCTTCAGCAACGCCATCAAGATCGCCCCAATCAGCTTGAACATCCCACCAATCAGCACCACCCACGGCGACTCCGCCGCCTCACGACGACGCTTCTGATCAGCCCGCTTCGCCCGTCGATGATCCCAGGGCTTGACGGAGTTCTTCTGGCCCCACACTCCAGCCCGCTCGCGCTTGGCATAACGTTCAGAGTCGTCAAAGCCCAACTCTTCGCCGCCGTACTCCCGATACCAGTACGCCAAGCCCGACTCGACCATCGCGTGATTGGCTGAATCCCGCACGGATCCGCCCTCCGGATACAGCACTCCGACCAGCCGCTGATAGCGGTCGACGTCAACCACCCGCAATCGCCATTCGCGCCGACTCCGCACCACCCGCTGCAGATAGTCGTGCGAGTCGCCACCCGACCGCTGGTCCTTCTCCGGCGCATCAATCCCATACATTCGCACCGAGTGCTCATCTCCCCCGGGCAGCCGCACCTTGACGGAGTCCCCGTCAATCACTCGCAGAACGTCAACCGGATAATCGTCGGCCATAGCGAGAGGATACCTGCGGTAGCATCGCTGCCATGACTCGACTACAAATCGCTCCCGACCTCGCCCTCGATACCGCCGAGCAAGGCGACGGACCACTCGTCCTCATGATCGCCGGTGGCTTCATGGATATGGATCAGTGGGCGCCCGTCGCCGATTCGCTGTCGGACTCGTACCGGGTCGTCCGCTATGACCAGCGCGGCATCGGCGAGTCCGACCAGCCAACCGAGGGTTACACCGTCGACCAGTTCGCCGAGGACGCCGTCAACCTGATCCGCACGCTCGACGCAGGACCGGCCGTGCTGGTCGGCAACTCGCTCGGCGGCACGGTCGCGATGGCCGTCGCCTTCGCCGCGCCAGAGTTGGTCCGAGGACTCGTGATCTGCGCGGCCTCAGCGGGGCCGACCGGACCGCCAACGCCGCCCGAGACAATGCAGTACATGATGCGCGGAGCCTCGCTCCCGGTGCCCCAGGCCGCCGCCGCGATGATGGACATCCTCTTCGCCACCGACTTCATCGACGAGCACCCCGACATGCTCGACGACGCCGTCGAAAAGCGAACTAAGGGCGCGCCCATGATCGCGACTCTCGGACCGCTACAGTCCGCCCTGATCTTCGACCCCATCGAGCGCCTCAAGTCCCTGGACATCCCAACTCTCATCCTCCACGGAGAGGAAGACGTACTCGTCCTAACTGACCACGCCCAACTCCTCGCCGACGCAGCAGGAGCCAACGCCCAACTGATTCCAAACGCCGGCCACGCCCTCGTCGTCGAACAATCCCAGGCCGTGGCGGAAGCAGTCGTCTCATTCCTGAACGGTCTGCCCACCTGATCCAGCTTCAATCGACTCAATTCTCCGCTTCCCCCCTTGCTGGGGAAGCTGCCGAAGGCTGATGGGGGGTCCGGCGCAGCCCACCGAAGGCAATCCTCCAACCCACCCCTAACCCCGCGACAACTCCACCACCCGACCCGACGCCGCCGACTCCCGAACGCCTTCCAACGCAATCTGAGACCGCAATCCATCCTCAAAGTTCGGCGACGGAGAGCGACCCTCATTAATCCCTTGTGCAAAGGCCCGAATCAAGCGAGCCGACGCGTCCACCGCGCCTCCTCCCGAGACCGCTGCGTCATCGGAGGGCGCATCGACCGCGCTCAAGCCGTCCTCCCCAACCCGACCGAGCAGCACCTCACCCTCAGTCAGCATGCTCCCCGGCGATGTCGCCACGATCACACCCTCCGAGCCAGTGATCACGATGCGCAGCCCCACCGGAGGATCCGACACCCAGGACAGCGACAGGTTCGCGACCCCACCGCCGGCGAACGTGAGCGTCGCGCTGATCTGGTCCTCGCTCGTGAACGCCGGGTCCAATCCGGGCGGCGGGAACGACCCCAGCCGAGCCGACACCGTCTCCAGCTCCCCAAACCATTGACGCAACCGGTCAATCGCGTGCGACCCGAGCTCGTTCAACAATCCCCCACCGTGCGACGGATCAAGCCGCCACGCCCGATCCATCTGTACCAACGGATTCGTCGTATGCAGATCCATGCTCACATGACGAACTGCACCGATTCCGCCCTCAGACAGCAGGCTCGCAATCTGCAGTCGAAGCGGTGCAAAGCGAAACTCGTAGTTGATCATCGCGGTGCGGTCGGAGTCTTCCGCGGCAGCCAGCAGTTCCCGCGCATCGGCGACAGTCGTCGCAAACGGTTTGTCGCAAAGCACATGCTTGCCAACAGCAAACGCCGCCCGGCACAGCTCAAGATGCATGTGCGGAGGAGTATGGATCGCGACCGCATCGATCTCGGGACGCTGGATCAGCGCTTGCCAACCGTCGGTGGCGAACGGAATCTCCAATCGCGACGCCTCAGCCGCCGCCCGCTCAGGACGGCGGCTCCAGAGCCCTGCAACCTCCCAGCCGGCGGCGCGAAACGCCGGCACCGACACTCGCGCGCCCCAACCAGTCCCCAGCACTCCCACGCGTCGCGGCCTGGTAGCCATCGGACTAGGGCCTATTCACTTTGGCGTAGCAAACCCATGTCGAGTGCATCCCTTTTCCCTGCTCCCCTTTGCAGGGGGAGCTGCCGAAGGTTGAGGGGGTCCCCCGGTAGGTCATTGGTGTTTCCCTCCGTTGTCTCACCCCATTCATGTGAACATGAGATAGGCGCCCTTCACCTAAACCGCAAGTTCAGGACGCTGCAGGATCCAGTCCGTCGACTGCTCGTAGGCGTGAGCCACCCGACAAACCGTCGCCTCGTCAAAGTGACGACCGCCAATCATCAAACCAATCGGCATCCCGTTGCGGTCATAACCGCACGGGATTGATATCGCCGGAATCCCCGTCACGTCATACGGAGCCGTGATACGGGCCAGTTCAGCGCCATCGTCGCCTTCCTCGATCAGCGGCGCCGTCCGCGAGCAAGTTGGCGAGATCAACACATCGACCTCTTGCAACACATTGACCGTCTCGTCGATGAACTTGCGCCGCAGTCGTTGATCGTTGATGTACTCAACCGCCGTCACTCCCAGCCCAGCCTCGACACGCTCCAGGATGTCGCCATACTCATCACGACGTTCTCGCAGCCACTTCTGGTGGTATGCCGCCGCCTCGGCGATGATCGTCAGCCCGCGAGGGCGAGCCGTCTGCAGCGGCATCTCGACCTCGGTCACCGTCGCGCCCATGCTGCGCAGATGATCGACCGCAATCTCACAGTGCTCAACGACATCCTCCTCGCAGCCCTGCCAGAGCATCTTGCGAGGAACACCAATCCGAATCCCGTCCACGCCTTCGACCAAGGTCTCGGTGCAATCGCCGACTGGAACATCGGCGCTGCCGGGATCCTGCGGGTCGTAGCCGGCCAGCGCATTCAGCACCAGTCCCGCGTCCTCGACCGTCTTGGTCAACGGACCAACATGGTCCAGCGTCCACGACAGCGGCAGGACCCCCGTCCGCGACACCCGACCATACGTCCCCATCAAACCGGTCACCCCGCACAGACTCGCAGGAATCCGGATACTGCCGCCCGTGTCCGATCCCAACGCGCCCAGCGACGATCCGATCGCCACCGACGCCCCCGAACCGCCGCTGCTGCCACCAGGCGACTTCGTCACATCCCAGGGATTGCACACTGCTCCGTAGTGCGGATTCCGGCTGGTCGTGCCAAACGCAAACTCATGCAGGTTGAGCTTGCCCGGCATCACCGCGCCGGCTTCTTTGAGCTTCGTGTAGACCGTCGCATCTTTGTCCGGAATCCGGTTGCGCAGGAATCCACCGCCGCCGGTCGTCGGAATCCCCGCCGTATCGACAAGGTCCTTCAGCGCAATGGGAATGCCATGCAGTGGTCCAAGGTCACGGCCATCCCGCAATGCGTCATCCGCTGCCGATGCCTGCTCCCGAGCCAGGTCCGCCGTCACCGTGATGTACGCGTTCAACAACGGCTCCGTCGCATCCAGTCGAGATAACACCGATTCCGTCAGCTCCAGCGCAGTCAGCGAACCATCTCTGAGCGCCGCCCCTGCTTCCACAATCGACAGGTCATACGATTCACGATGTTCCATCAGGACCCTCGCTTCCCCGACGCAGCTCGCCTACGTCGTAGCGCAGGCCGAGTGCCGGCTCAGTTTCCCCCAGATCGGGCAAGGTGTCGTTGCCAAGCACGTATCTCAATATGCGAGTCACAATCGGCAGCGCGCGTTCAAGCTGCGCTTCCGACGCCTCTGCGCCTAGCGTCTCGGCCAACGCCTCCAGCGCCTCAAGTGGTGTTCCAGCCATGCCCGCTCCTCTCGCGATAGCTCACCTGTCCGCGTTGGCCGCCATTCTAGGCTGGCCGGGAGCTGCCCTTATCCTGCCTGTTGCAGGAAACTGCATGAATTGCACACCAGGAATCCCCCTTGAGGAGACCCCACTATGGCCGATGAAGTCCTGTTCGATGTGTCCGAGCGAGTCGCCACGATCACCCTAAATCGCCCCGACAAAATGAACACGATCAACAGCGCCCTCGGATCGCAACTGATCGAAGCGTTGGTCGAGGTCCGCAACAACGACGAGATTCGTAGCGCCGTGATCACCGGCGCCGGCGAACGCGCCTTCTGCGCCGGCGCAGACCTCACCCAGGGCGACGGACCAGCTGCCTCAGCCGGCCCGGCCGGACACTTCCCCACCAATGCCGCTGACCGCTTCGACGAGTTCGACGCCAAGAAGCCGCTGATCGCCGCGATCAACGGCCACGCGCTCGGTGGCGGCTTCGAAATCGCACTCATCTGCGACATGCGCATCGGCGCGGAAAACGCCCGCGCCCGCCTCGGCCTGCCCGAGATTACGCTCGGCTTCTTCCCCCTCGCCGGCGGCCCCATGCGCCTGCCACGAGCCATCCCACAGGCCTACGCCAACGAGATGCTCTACCTCGGCCGTCGCCTGAGCATGGAGGAAGCCCTGCAGTGGGGTCTGATCTCCCGCCTCGTGCCCCAGGACGAACTGCTCGGCACCGCACAGGAAATGGCCGGCCAGGTCGCCGGCTACGCGCCCATCGCCGTCCGCGCCATGAAAGAACTCATCAACGCCCAGGGAGACATGACCCTCGCCCAGGCCAACCGCTTCGGAGGCAGCCTGCGCTGGATCGTCGGCCAAACCGCCGACTCCAAGGAAGGCCCCAGAGCCTTCGCCGAAGGCCGCCAACCCGAGTTCAAAGGCGAGTAGAAGCGACTCCGCTCCCCGCTTCCCCCCTTGCGGGGGAAGCTGCCGAAGGCTGAAGGGGGGCGGCTGGCCCGCAGAGCCGGTTGTGCAGTAGAAATCTGGCCGCAGGACGACTGGAAACGTCGCGAAATCCCCCAGGTTCACGACAGACAACAATCCCCCGACACGCAATCTCCATTCCGAGTCGTATCGCCAGTTGGACTTGACTGCTCATCAAAGTGAGAAATCGGTTGAGCACTTCTGCACAAGGATCATCGAAGAGGAGTTAGACAAGATAGAAGTCAATCTGTCCGACGGCCCGAGAACTGTTCGCCCCTCACGACGAACTGCTGGGCAATCGGTAGTGCCCCGGTTCCGCCTACTTGTCAGGCCTGCAACTCGGGGTTGAGGTGAGCGAAAGCGAGATACCCGCGGCAAGCGCGGGTATGACGACGAGGGGGTGCTCGTCCCCTTCGTTCGCCAAGCTAGCCTGTCTCCGACGCCACACGACAGGAACCGACCCATGAGAAGCCAGGAATCACTCAACGAGCTCCGCTACCTGCGACGTATCCATGAGGAAGTCGAGGACCAGTGGCGCGCGCCGCGCCCCGACCTCGACCGTCTGCGCCGAGTCATGGCACTGCTCTACACCAGCCACGGGCTGGTCTGGAAGTCCCACGGATGCTCCGGCTCCGGCGAGCACGACCCGTTTGCCGGCGAGATCGTCGAAACCGCACTGCGCATCGAGCGTTCCAGTCAGCGCGGCGCGCATCGAGCCTTCAACCTCTTCGAGGAATGGCGCTGCGAGGCCTGTAGCTGGAACCACAACGCGCTCTACACCCTCTGGGCGACCACCGCCGAGCCCGGCGCAGAGTTCCAACCGCTCGACGCCATCGACGACCATCGTGCCATGCACGAGCGTGCCCAACAGGGCATCGACCAACCACTGCCCGAAGCCCTCGACCTGCGCAACAACGCCGCCAGCGTCCGACTCGAAGCCAACGCCAGAATCGCCGAGCGACTCCAGCACTGGTCCAACACCGGCCTCCTCAGCGACGACGCCGAGACGCGCTACGCCTCAGAACTCTCAGCTCCCGTGCCAGTCCCAGCCTGATTCACAGCCCATGACCTACCTCCCGCTCGACCACCTCTTCGTCCTCGACCTCACCCGCGCCCGCGCCGGTCCCACCGCCACGCGACAGCTCGGCGACTGGGGCGCCGACGTGCTCAAGGTCGAGCAACCCGAGGTCCCCGGACAGGCCGAGGGCGTCACCGGCGGACGCGAATCCTCCGACTTCCTCAACCTGCACCGCAACAAGCGGTCGCTCACGCTCAACCTCAAGGAGCCCGAGGCCGTCGAGATCTTCCTCACCCTGGTCGAACGCGCCGATGTTGTCGTCGAGAACTACCGCGCCGACGTCAAGCGACGACTCGGCATCGACTACGACGCCTGCCGCGCCCGCAACCCGCGTATCGTCTACGGCAGCATCTCCGGATTCGGCCAGGACGGACCGTACGCCTGGCGCGCCGGCGTCGACCAGATCGCCCAGGGACTCGGCGGCATCATGTCGGTCAACGGCATGCCCGGCGACGGACCTGTCCGCGTCGGCATCCCCATCGCCGACCTCACCGCCGGCGGCTTCCTCGCCCAGGCCATCCTCATCGCGCTGCTCGAACGCGAGCGCTCCGGCGAAGGCCAATGGGTCCACACCTCTCTGCTCGAAGCCCAGATCGCCATGCTCGACCTCCAGGTCACCCGCTGGACCATCGACGGCGAAGTCCCACCCCAGGCCGGCAACGACCACCCCACGCTGATGCCCACCGGCGTCTACGAGACCTCCGACGGACACATCAACATCGCCGCCTCCGGTGGAGCCATGTACGCCCGACTCTGCCGCGCAATCGAGGCCGAAGCGCTGATCGACCATCCCGACTTCGTCACCTCGTCACGCCGGTCCAAGAACCGCGTCGACCTCAACGAGGCCATCAACCAGCGCACCCGGACCAACACCTCCGAGCACTGGATCCAGCGTCTCAACGAGGCCGGCGTCCCCTGCGGACCGATCTACGACATCCCCGGCACCTTCGACGACGAGCAGGTCAAGCACCTCAACATCGCCCGACAAGCCCCGCACCCCGAGCGAGGCGAAGTCACCCTCGTCGGACAGCCCATCAACCTCACCAGAACCCCACAACCCGAGAAAATGCGCCTCGGAACCCCAGCCCTCGGACAACACACCAACGAAGTCCTCACCGACCTCGGCTACACCCGGGAAGCCATCGATGATTTGAGAGCACGCGGCGTGATCTAGAGTTTTCTCCCCCCCTTGCGGGGGGAGATGTCACGGAGTGACAGAGGGGGGGCTCCCGGTGAAACCCCTCATGTTGCTCTTGAAAAGAGGAAGCGCGAAATGAAGAACCACATCCCCCTCGACACCGACAAGATGCTCGCCTGGTCCGAGGACGGCATCGGCTGGATGGTCTTCAACAACCCCGACAAGCTCAACGCCATGGGCGTCGCCATGAACGCCGCCATCCCCACCATCATGCACACGTTCCGCGACGACCCCGACGTCCGCGTCGTCGTCATGAAAGGCGCCGGCGACCGTGCCTTCGTCTCCGGCGCCGACATCTCCGAGTTCGAGGCCCAGCGCTCCAACCCCGAGACCATCGCCAAGTACGACAAAATCGGCGCCGCCGCCGGACGCGCCTACGGCGAGCTCGACAAGCCCATCATCGCCATGATCCAGGGCTTCTGCATGGGCGGCGGACTGCTCACCGCCCTGCGCGCCGACCTGCGCATCGCCTCCGACGACTCCCAGTTCGGCGTTCCCGCCGCCCGCCTCGGCCTCGGCTATGGATACGGAGGCGTCAAGACCCTCGTCGACCTCGTCGGCCTCGCCGCCGCCCAGGAAATCCTGCTCACCGGCAAGCGCTTCCCCGCCACCGACGCCGCCCGCTGGAACCTCATCAACCGGGTCACCACCCGAGAAGACCTCGAACCCACCGTCCACGACCTCGCCGCCACCATCGCCCAGAACGCCCCCATGACCATCCGAGCCATCCGCCGAGCCATCCAGGAAATCCCCAAAGACCCCAACCACCGAAACCTCGAAGAAGTAGACCGCCTAGTCCAAGCCTGCTTCGCCTCAAAAGACTACAAAGAAGGCCGCCAAGCCTTCATGCAAAAGCGCCCCCCCCAGTTCCAAGACGCCTAACCCCCAGTCCCCGCTTCACGCGGGGACCCGCTCCATCCCCTCTCCCTGTGGGAGAGGGCTAGGGTGAGGACGGCCCCCCGACCTGTGCGACAATCAGACCCAGGAACACAGAAGGGGAAATTGGAGAATGGCAGAGGCCAACTGGGACAATCGCACACTGTTCGTCGCGGACAACATCCGCATCCTCCGAGGCATGAACTCGGAGAGCGTCGATTGCATCGCCACCGACCCGCCGTTCAATAAGAAGCGCATCTTCAACGCGCCGCTCGGTTCCAGGCAGGCCAAGCAGCGTTTCGACGATCGCTGGCGCTGGGACGAAGTAACGGACGAATGGCAGGACTTGATAGCGACTGACCATCCAGCGATCAAGGAAATCATCGAAGCAGCAGTCATCATCGAAGGCGGAAGCATTGACCAACGCACGGGTAAGATCGACACCGGCCGAGTCAGGAATTCAATCGCCGCATACCTGGCCTACATGGCTCCGCGCGTCGTAGAGATGCACCGCGTTTTGAAGCCGACGGGCGTGCTGTTCATGCAGTGCGACACGGAGGCCAATGCATATCTGAGACTGGTACTCGATGCAGTGTTCAAGAGGCGCAACCTCATCAACGAGATCACACGCCGGCGCGCCGAAGCAAAGAGCTACCCGACGCGGCGCTTGCCAGCAAACAGCGACACGATTCTGGCCTACGGTAAGACGGCTGAGCACAAGTGGACTTCGTCCTACAGACCTTACGACATGGCCAATCTTGATGAGAAAACGGAGCGTCAATACGACAAGTGGGACGGCCCGCGCCGATACACCCTAGACAACTTGGTGCATCCAGAAGGAAACCGTCCGAACCTGACCTACGAGTTCTTGGGAGTCACGCGAGTCTGGCGCTGGGAACGAGAGCGCATGGAGGCCGCACTCGATGCGGGCCGGATCGTACAAACTGCGCCTGGTAATGTTCCGCGCTTCAAGCGCTATCTGGATGAGCAACCAGGTCGCAAGCGTGACGATATCTGGGACGATGTCGTGAGCTTGGAGAGTAGCGAGCTGGAGTGGGACACACGTAAGCCGCTCAGCCTCTACAAACGACTGATCGAATGTGGGTCCAATGAAGGCGACATGGTGCTCGATCCATTCGCGGGCTGCGCAACGGCCTGTGTCGCAGCCGAGGACCTGCAGCGCAAGTGGGTCGGAATCGACATCGATCCCGTAGCCGAGCAAGCAACGTACATTCGGTTGCGCGAGGCAACAGGGCTAAACATGACGGAACAGCCGGTCACCGTGCGGAAATCGCCGCCGCGCCGACAGGACGTCGAGCGAGTCCCGGATGACAAATTGCGAGACGCTCTCTGGAACCGGCAAGGCCGTCAATGCGCCAATCCATACTGCGATTCAGAGAATCTCCGCAAGGTCGACTTGCAGCTTGATCATCGCATCCCAAAGGTTCGTGGCGGAGAAGACGGCGTAATGAATCGAATCGGCCTCTGCGGAAACTGCAACGGACGCAAAGGCAGCAAGGCCTGGGGTCTGTTCCTAGACGAAGAGCGAGCCAAGCTGCCACACGACACGGTCAGGGAGCGCGGTGACTGACGCTCCCGGCGCCAAACGCGACTATGGCATCGTCAAAAGCCTCGACCTCCGCCGGCGACTGCTCCCATCGGAACCGGTCATTTCCAATCAGCGGCTGTGGTTGACCTGTCCACCGGGCGGTCACCTTGGCAAACGAGCCCCTCGTGAGGGTTCCATACTCCGCCTTGCCCGGCTAGCTAAACATCACCTCGTCCCAATCAGGGACTCCTTCGGAAATTGCTTTATCAATACCCTCTGCGCACAGATCTCGCGCCTCTTCGAACAGCTCCTCGACGGTGTGCTGCTTGTCATCATACGTTAACTTTTTCCCCGAGATGGTGCCGCCGTGCGCCGCTTCCGACCGGAACCCGTACGCACGCGTCATTTGCCACTTCACTTTCTTCCTTTCGTCCAAGCTATCCCTCAGATGCCTCGCAGCTCGGACACCAAGCTTGTACTGAATAGACTCTCCGCCATCGTTTACGTAAAAGCTTTCGAGCGCAATTCCCAGATCTATAGCTCTATCGAGCATCCCTTTTGATGCTCCCGATTCCATCCATCGTTCTATCGGTATGTTAAGCCGTTCCATTAGCTCGGGACTGGCTTCCGCGATGGTCTGATAGCGCGACCTTGTACCCGACACGACTTCGCCCACCCTTTCTTCGAGTCGTACACGCGAAAGACGTCCGTATCGGTGTATGCTGCTCCAGCCCTGCGATGAGTGGATCCTCTGTCCGATCTCTTGGAAGGGCACGTGGTTCCATGAAATCGTATCTCGAACGGTGGTCCGACTTGCCAGCGACAATGCTCGACAGAACCACTGGACCGAGAACGCGTCCAAATCGGAACTTCTAACCCCAGCGCTAAAGTGCTTCCGATTCATCGTGAGGGTGTCGTAATCTTTAGCAGGAGGCGCGAATCGCGGCGTCAGAAAACGGTCAACCTCGAGCAAAACTCCTCCTAGTAGCTCGATGTCGGAAACTCCGGAGTGGCCCCAGAATTCTGGAAGGTGAGGAGGCAAGTCTCCTGTCGAGCGGGGCAGCGGAGACAGTCTTACACCGTCAAAGATCTCAATTGGTTCTTCAACGGAAATGCCGTCCAACAAGGTATAGGCCTGATACTCACAGGATGGGTCCTCGATAGCACGCAAGAAAATGGAGGCTGCAGAGTCGGGACCATAAACGAGGGCAAGTTCGAGGAGTCTATCGGTAATCTCGTCGATAGAGGCTGGCCCTACTATTCCTCCCAGCACTTCGTGCACCCCGAAGAGAACGTGGCCGTCGACACTGATATCCGAGAACTGTGTCGAGATGAAGTCCGTTAGCAGTCGGCGAACGCTGCCTTTGGCGAGGTGTAGCGATATCATTCTAGTCGCGGAAGAAAGATCCAATCGACGCCGGGTTATGCGGGTCTGAATCCAAGATCGATACTGCTCAACGGTGATCTGCGAACCTAGCCTTGGATCGCTCTTTACCGTGACTTCGTTCATCGCGCTTCTCAACAGGTCTGCAAGCACGTGTCAACCCTTCTACAATGTGAATGCGGCCAACCGGACACCGCTAGTCACTGGGTCTCGATCTGACGTTAAGCATACATTGCAGCCCCGCATATGTTCGCTACGATTGCCCCGTTGTACGCTCCGTAGAGCTGTATCTCTATCTAAACTTGCACATCGAGGCTAGCCAATACCGCAGCGGTGGCCGATATGGGGACTCCGGCCCGGACCCAGCATCAAAGGCGTCGCCACCATGATGCCCGACACCACAAACTCCTTCGACAGCTTCCCACCCCTCCGAGAATCCCAGTAGAATGAACGTGCGAACCAAAACCCGCGCACGCCATCCGCTCCCCAACTGAAACCACGACCAACCGACAACCACCAAACGGCACACTCCAAGACGCACACAATCGAGCACATAACCAACCCAAAATCGCCCCAGATCGTCCAGAATCGAACAAATCCGAACAAAACTCGGCCCAATCCCCAGTCCACAGCGGCAGATCGCCGATCCCGCCCCGAATTCTCCTCCCGTTCCCCGACCCCTATCCTGAAGGTCTGAGTCCACGACTCAACCAAGTGAGGTGAACTATGCCCGTCGAATTTCTGGGAATGATCGGTGTCAAGCCGTCCGAGTCCAACGCTGCGATGCACATCATCGGCGGCGGCATCGACCACGACTACCTCTGTAACTTCACCATGGCCCACGAGAACTCCGACTTCGACGGCGTGCTCGTCGGCTACACCTCGGCCTCGGCCGACGGACTCCACGTCGCCCAGGCCGCCGCCGCCTGTAGCGAGCGGATCAAGTTCCTGATCGCCCACCGGCCCGGATTCGTCACGCCCACCCTGGCCGCGCGCAAGTTCGCCACGCTCGACTTCTTCACCAAGGGCCGCGTCTCCGTCCACATCATCACCGGCGGACACGACACCGAGCAGCAGCGCGACGGCGACTGGAAGGGCCACGACGAGCGCTATCGCCGCACCGACGAGTACCTCTCCGTCATGCGCCGCACCTGGGAGCACGACGCCCACGGACGCGAGCCGTTCGACTTCGAGGGCGAGTTCTACAACATCGTCGGACAGAACCCCGAGGTCCTGCCGTCGCAGCCCGGCGGCATTCCGCTCTACTTCGGCGGCGCATCCGACATCGCCTTCGAAATCGGCACCAAGCACGCCGACGTCTACATGATGTGGGGCGAGCCGCGCGCCTCAATCGCCGCGACCATCGATCGCGTCCGCAAGATGTCCGCCGAGCACGGCCGCGACCCGCGACTCTCCGTCTCCTTCCGCCCAATCATCGCGCCGACCGAGGACCAGGCCTGGGAAAAGGCCCACAACTACCTCGCCGCCGTGAACAAGCTGCGCAAGCAGTCGCTCGACTTCCGCCCGCAATCGCGTGGCTCGCAGCGACTGCTCGAGTTCGCCGAGAAGGGCGACATCCACGACGAACGACTCTGGATGCCCATCGCCGGAGCCACCGGCGCCGCTGGCAACAGCACCGCCCTCGTGGGCACACCCGAGCAGGTCGCCGAAGTCCTGCTCAAGTACATCGACCTCGGCGTCTCGACCATCCTGATCCGAGGCTTCGACCCACTCCCCGACGCCATCGACTACGGCCGAGAGCTGATCCCGATGGTCAAGGACGAAGTCGCCCGCCGAGACGCAGCGGCCGCCCTACGCGAATCCTCACGCTCCCCCTCGCAGGGGGAGCTGCCGAAGGCTGAGGGGGTCACCTCAGCAGCCGTAGCCGACTGAGTAGACCAAGCAGCCTGACCATGAACGACGCCGAACGCCGCATCCGAGCCTACGAGGAGATGGGCGACCATCGCACCGGTCGCGAGGCCGACAATCGCGCGACCCTCTGGATGATGGAGGAGCTGCGCAAGGTCGGCGTCGAGGCTGACTTCCAGACCTGGCGCTTTCCGCGCGTCGAAATCCACGACGCCTCGATCCGCTTCGGCGGCTGGGACATTCCCGCCGTCCCAACCTTCGACAGCGCCTTCACCGACCACAACGGTCTCACCGCAACCCTGCGCACCGACAACGGTCCGGGACTCGTCCTCTGGCAGTTCGCACCCGACGACCAGGAGCGAATGGCGGCCGGCGTCTACACCTCCTTCGAGTTGGCCCGCGCCGACGGCGCCGACGCGATCATCATGATCATGGGCGATCCCGAGGGCTATCCCGTCGTGCGCAACGCCGAGCGTCCGCTCGACCCCATCGAGCTGCCGGTCCTCCAGGTCGCGCCAATGGACGCGGGACCACTGCTGGACGCCGTCGGCTCCGAGATCACCATGATCAGTGACGGAGGACGCGTCGACGCGCCCGCAGACAACGTCGTCGGTACGATCCCAGGTACCGATCCCGACACCGAGCCCGTCGTGCTGATGACGCCCAAGTCCGGCTGGTACACCTGCGCCGCGGAGCGAGGCGGAGGCATCGCCATCTGGATGGAAGTCGCCGGACGAGTCGCTGCCAACCCGGGCCGCCGAACGCTCAACCTCGTCGCTTCCAGCGGACACGAACTCCACCACCTCGGCCTCGACCACTACATCAAGGAACTGGGAGACGCCGCCCACGAAGTCCATGCCTGGATGCACCTCGGAGCTTCAATCGGCTCACGCAACGGCCAACCCAGCTACGCCGCCTCCGACGACGAACTCTTCAACGTCGCCACCAACGCGCTGAACGAGCAAGGCCTCGAACGTCGAGCCTTCCCCGTCGGCAACGCCGGCTTCGGAGAAGCCCGCAACATCGGAGAAATCAACGGCCGCTTCGCCTCCTTCCTCGGAGGCCACCCCTACTTCCACAGCCCACAAGACACCTACGACCGCTGCATCGACCCCAAGTCGCTAACCAAGCACACAGACGCCGTCGAGCAAATCGTCCGTCACATGCTGAAGTAGGCGTAAGCCCCCCCTCCGTCACTCCCGCCCCCGCTCCGTCATTCCTGCGAAGGCAGGAACCACGAACCCCCCAACCTCGACCGCATCAAGGACCCAAGGCGTACCCCAACACCCCGCGAGCCGTCCCCGTCCGACAGTCCACCCCACTTCTCCGTCACTCCCGCCCCCCCTCCGTCATTCCTGCGAAGGCAGGAATCACGAACCTCCCAACCTCGACCGCACCAAGAACCCAAGGCGTACCCCAACACCTCGCGCGCCGTCCTCTTCCGACCGCTCAAGCAAGGTCCTCATACAAATCGCGAAGCGTCGGATTCATCTCCCGGATCTCCCGCAGCTTCCAGTCTCGCATCCAACGCTTGAGCCGCTTCTCCTTCGTGATCGCCTCCTCCATCGTGTCATGCAGTTCGTACCAGACGAGTCGAGTGACGTTATAGCGACTGGCGAACTGACTGCCTCTCCGTTGCCTGTGCTGGTGAGCGCGCTGGGCGAGATCGGAGATTACTCCGGTGTAGATCGGACCGAACGGGGGTCGCTTGATGAGCATGTAGACGGCGGGTTGTTTTGCCATAAGTCTGGATGATGACGCAAAGGGACCCAGCGCTCAACCTGTCGAGGTACGTCTAGGCTCCGTGCAGCGAGCAGGCTTTGGTGGTTCGTGATTCCTGCCTGCGCAGGAATGACGGAGGGAGATCGTGAGCGGTGGAGTCGTTCAGATCACTCCACTCCTCCTCAACCGCGCCAGTTTCAACCCAACAACCCCAACCTCCGACAACACCTCCGCCGAATGTTCCCCTAACAGCGGCGGCCTGCGACGTATCGCCCAAGGACTCTCACTCAGCTTGTACGGCGCGCCCGGCAACCTGACCGGCTCCTCGAAACTGGGATGCTCAATCTCCGACCAGAACTCACGAGCCTCCAGATGCTCCGACTCCGCCACCTCTCCGATCGTATGGACCGGCTGGAATGAGATGTGGTTCTCGCCGAAGATCTGCATCAGCTCTGCCTTGGTCCGCTCTTTCATCCAGGGATGCCAGTACGCGTCCAGTTCCTCGACATGTTGGAACGCGAGCCAACGATTCTTCAGTCGCTCGTCGTACTGCCATTCGGGGTCGCCCAGCAGCTCCATGAACCGGTTCCACTGCCGGTCGACCATCGTGATCACCTCGTAGTAGCCGTCCTTCACCGGCGTCACTTGCCAGGGATAGAACGCGTTCATGTGCGTCCCGGCCCGACCGCGCGACTGACCGGTGAAGACAAACGCGGCGACGCCGGCGCCAGCCATCACGTTGCTAATGATGTCGACGATCGACAGCCAGGCATGCTGTCCCACACCATCCTCGCGTGTCGCCCGACGCGCCAGCAGCGCCGCAATCGCGGCGTGGATCCCGCCTTGAAACTGCGGCGCGTCGTAGGGCAGTCCGAGGGGAGCGCGATCGGGGTCGCCAATCCGGTATGAAATCCCGCTCGCCAGCGAGGCGATCAGCGACTCCGATTGCCAACCCTCGCGCTGCGTATCAATGCCGAAGACGGTGATGCTGACCTGATTCAACTCTGGCGAATCCACCGCAAGATCGTCCCAGGTCAGTCCCAGCCGACGTTGCTCTGCAATCGGCCGCGACGTGATTACTGTCCCGCAATGCTTCGCGATCTGCCGGTAAATTCGGCGCCCGGTGGCCGACTCGACATCGAGGGTCAGGCTGCGCTTGTTCGTGTCCAGGAACAGGTGCAGTCCACTGCGCTCGCGACCCGGCGTGTCGGCCGCAAACGGAGGCTTTCGCCGCACGGAGTCTCCGCCCGGCGGCTCCAGCTTGATCACGTCCGCGCCAAGGTCGGCCAGCAGCTTGCCCGCATATGACGCGGCGATTCCGCCGCCATCCTCAAGCACGGTCATCCCCTCAAGGGCAGTTCCGTTCGTAGCGGTGGCGATTTGCTCATGCAATTCGGTCGTCATGAGAGTGAGGGTAACGCTAGCCTCTGTGCAGCAAACCAGGCAGTTTCGACGCAGCGAAGTGGAGGAGGCCCATGGAGAACCTGAGCGGCAAGGTCGCATTGGTGACTGGGGCAGGCAGTGGAATTGGCCGCGGGATCGCCCTCGCCTGCGCCGACGAAGGTATGCATGTCATCCTCGCCGATGTCCAGGAAGGCACGGCCCAGGCCGTTGCAGCCGAGGTCGAGGCGAAGGAAGTGCAGGCACTGGCCGTTGACCTCGACGTCACCGACACCGTCGGCTACGAATGGCTAGCCGAGCAGGTCTACGCCGAGTTCGGCGAACTGAACCTACTAATCAACAACGCAGGCGTCATGACCGCCGGTCCCGTGAGTCAGGCAACCCAGGCCGACTGGGACTGGACCTTCGCGGTCAACGTGAATGGCGTCGTCAACGGAGTGCAGACGTTCTTGCCCCGTATGCGTTCGCAGGACGGCGAGGCGCACATCGTCAACACCGTGTCGATGGCGGGCCTGCGACTCAACGAAGTAGTCCCGCTGGGCGTCTACAGCAGCAGCAAGCACGCCGCCTTCGCCTACACCGAGTCGCTGCGAGACGAGCTGTCCGCCGAAGGCATCGGCGTCTCGGCGCTCTGTCCAGGCGGCGTCGACACGCTAATCGGCGAAGCAGGACGCAACCGCCCCGATCAGTTCGGCGGACCCAAGGACGGTCCCGAATCCGGCTTCAGTCCTGGCATGATGTCGCAACAGATGGACCCCGAGGATGTCGGCCGGATCGTGGTCAAAGGCGTCAAAGCCAACCGCTGGCTCATCTTCTCCCACCCCGAACTGCGCTCTCATGTGGAGCGGCGCTACCAACGAATCATGGACGACTTCGAGTTCTATGCCAACGCCTGACTCGTTGTCCCCTCTCCCTCCGGGAGAGGGTTAGGGTGAGGGCTGGCCTAGATGAGAGAGGCGAGAGCGAGCACATACCTATGAGCACCGAACACACCACCGACACCGAAGTTCTGCCCGACCCCGAGGTCGTCGAGGTCTCCGAGGGCATCTACGCCTACATCCAGCACGACGGATCCTGGTGCCTCAACAATCCGGCCTTCGTCGATGTTGGTGACCAGGTCATCGCCATCGACGCCTGTGCCAACGAACGTCGCACGCGGCTCTTCCAGGAAGCGATCGCCAGCATCTCCAGTAATCCGGTGCGAACCCTGGTCAACACCCACTCGCACATGGATCACACATACGGCAACTGCCTCTTCGCCGATGACGCGGTGATCGTCGGGCATCGCAACTGCCGTGACGACATCCTGCGCGACGCACCGGACCAGCGAGAACGAGTGCAAGTGATGTTCCCCACAGTTGAGTGGGGCGATGTCACACCTGTCGCGCCCAACGTCGTCTTCGACGACACCATGACGCTGTACGCCGGTGACCTGGAGCTACAACTGATCTACGTTTCTCCTGCGCACACCAACACCGATGCAGTGGTCTGGATTCCCGAGCGGCAGGTCCTCATCGCCGGCGACATCATCTTCAATCAGGGAACGCCGTTTGCGCTGATGGGCTCTGTCGCCGGCTGGCGTTCGGCGCTCGTCCGCCTGAAGGAGTTGCCGATCGAGACAGTCGTCGCCGGTCACGGTCCGGTCGCCGACGCCTCCGTCCTAGACGAAGTCGACGCCTACCTGGAGTTCGTCCAGGACTCGGCCAAGTCCGCCTTCGACGCAGGAGTCGATCCCCTCGAAGCCGCCCGAGACCTCGATCTCGGTCGCTTCGGCGAATGGACAGACGGAGAGCGAATCGTCGGCAACCTGCACCGTGCCTACAGCGAACTCCGAGGAGAAGAGCTGGGAGCCAACATCGACATGGCAACCGCGTTCGGTCAGATGCTGGAATTCAACGGGGGTCAGCCGCTCCGCTGTTTGGCCTGATGTATTGAGGAGTGTGGCCGAGCAAATTTGCTCCCCCCCGCAGGGGGAGCTCCCGCGAAGCGGGTGAGGGGGTTCTGCCCTCGCGCACTTCGCTTGTGGGACCCCCTCAGCCTTCGGCAGCTCCCCCTGCAAGGGGGAGCAAAGCAAGCCCCAACGCTACGTCTGGTCTTACGCCTTAAACCGGAATCTTCTCTTCTTGCTCGAGCTCAACCATCCCTGCCCACTTACGTAGATCCTCGTTCAACCGACCCTCACGATCCGACAGGTGACAGTCCCTCAAGTACCCGAGGTACGTCTCGACCTGCGCGCGGCGGATTTCGGCTACGTCGGCCATGGCCTCACCGGCGCCTTCTCTGCCCTCTCCCATGATCACGGCGATTGCGCTGTAGAGCGTGTCGTCTTCGTCCTTGGCCAGGTACCACTCGGCCTTGTTCAGGTAGCGATGGATTTCTTCGCGACGCCCCGGCTCCTTGAGCAGCAGGTAGCGCATGTGATCGACGAAGTACTTCAGGTGCCGCTCGATGTCCTTGGCGCACAGCTCATAGATCTTGCGCTCGGCCTCTGTCTGGGCGAGCTGCTCGCCGTGGTTGAGCAATGCAATCAGCATCGCGTCGTGCATGATCGAGGCAACCGTGAACTCCGAGAACGTGTAGCTCTGAGTAAGCGGCAGGAACTTCCAGTTGCGACCGCCGCGGCCAAGTCCGCCGCCATTAGACAACGCCCGCTTGCGCCAGACCTCGAACAGTCTCGCCCCATCAAACACCACGGTGCCGAGGAACAGTTTGACCTCGATGTAGCCGTACGAGATCTCCTGCAACCAGCGACCAGTCGTCTGCGCCTTCGTCCAGCCATACTCCGACATCAACGTCGCGAGCTGGCAGACGGCACGCTCCAGGTCGGAGCCGATCGGCGTCAGCGTGTCCCAGGGAATGTCCGAAGACGAGTTCCAGCGGTCGGCGATCGCGTCTTCGTACAGCTCGGCGCACAGATCCGACCAGACCTCCGACTTGTCAAAGATCGAGTACCCCATCTGCTCCGTACGAGTATCGGGAATCGCGCCCCTGGGAATCTCCGTGTTGTTGTCCCAGTGCTCGGGCACTTCGCCATAGACATCGACGTTGAGGTACTCAAAACGCAGACCGCCATTCTCAGGCGTGGCCTGCTCCTTCGCCTTTACGCCCCAGTGAACCGGAACATCGAGCCAATCGGAGGGCAGCCCCGACTGCTCAAGTCGTTCCTTGGCTGCCGCGACGACATCCTTGTCTGGCATACGGTCCTCCGTGTATCGCTACATAGACAAGCGCTCCCCCTCGCAGGGGGAGCTCCCGCGAAGCGGGTGAGGGGGTCCCGCTCGCAAGTGCCTCGGCCGACGAACCCCCCTCAGCCTTCGGCAGCTCCCCCTGTAAGGGGGAGCAAAGTTCCTTGTGTCGGTGGTGTTTAGTTCTCGTCCAGAGCACCTGACAATGAAGGATGTAGCCGACCGGTTTCGAGCCGTCCGCCAAGTCCCGCCACGTCGAGCCGGTGCAGGTACTCGAGCACTTGCTTGCGGCGCACGTGCCAGAACAGCCGCCAGCCTTCGTCCACGTCGCCGTCGCCGAGCAGGTAGACCAGCGCACCGGCGAGCCCGGGGTTCTGCTGGTCCGGGTCGACCAGCGTGTGCTCGAACATGTCCAGCGACCAGTGAACCTCTTCGGCTTTGTCCGGGTCGTGCTCAAGTGTGTACTTCAGGTGCGTGACGCCGTAAGCGACATGGCGCGACTCATCTTGCGCGGCCAGACGGAAGATCCGTTTCTCGGCCTCGTTGTGGGCGATCAGCTCGCCCAGCCGGAACAAGGACTGGACAAAGCCCTCGCCGAGGATATGCAGCATCGACGACATCTGCGTAAAGTCTTCCGCCTCGAGGATCTGACGCAGTCCACCGCCGCCGCCCTGCAGCAGCAGTCCGCCACCGTTGGCCAGCGCGCGCTTGCGGAAGACATCGGTGTGACGCGCTTCATCCATCACCTGCGACATGAGGAACAGACCTGACTCAAAGTGGTCGGCGGCAACGCGCGGCAACCACTTGCCTGGTACATCGCCAGCGATGAACTCAACCTCGGTCAGCGAGGTGCAGAGCTGCGCCATCGCGCGCTCGATGTCCTCAGGCAGCTCATCCATCGTGTCCCAGGGGATGTCGGTGGCCGACGACCACTGCCGCGAAACGGCCTCGTCGTAGAGCAGTCCTGCCGAATCGGAGAACGTCTCGGTCGCGTCACCCAGCACCCAGGCCGACATCCGCGGCGCGGCGCCATCGGGGGGAGCTGCGCCCCGAGGTCGGGCTGAGCTATCGGTCGAGGTCGCCGGCACTTCGCCATAGAGCGACTTGTTGATCTGCTGCAGCGTCAGACCCTTGCGTCCAGGTTCGGCCGAGACACCCCACTCGGTGTCCAGATCCAGCCAGGACAGGTCAAGGTCGGGAGCCTCCGGTTCCAAGCGCAGTTCTTCAAGTTTGTCAACGGTGACCATCGTCAGGCTCCTCAGAAAGCGGGCCAAGCCGCACCAAATTGCTGCGGCCACAGCCGCACAGCCAACTGTATATTCCGATACAGGGTAGGGGGTTGACAGCCAGATTGTCGAGGCTGGGGGCTGCCGATCCGAAGTCAGCCGGTCGTGCGGCAGCCAGCCAGGTGATTGAATCTGTAACAGGACGTCTTCACGTGGATGCTGACAACCCATGCTTGGCGCGCCAGCATTCCCCGCTCCCCCTTGCAGGGGGAGCTGCCGAAGGCTGAGGGGGTCCCACTCCCGAGCGGGCTAGCAGGCGCTGCGCATCTACCGTTGCGCCCCACATGTAAAACACCCTAATCAGTCCGATACAGATACCGAATATCCCACAGGCCGTATAACGTCGCCGTTGTGTTACCAAAGACGTTTCGCACCGCGTTCAGACGCTCGGGATGTGTCGTATAGATCAGCGGCAGGTTCTCAGCCACGATCTCCTGCGCCTGGTGATACATGGCAAACCTTAACTCCCGATCCAACTCCTGGCTGGCCCGGACGTAGAGGTCGTCCAGCTCTGCTTCCCAGGCTGTCGCTGGTTCTGACTGGTTTGGATACCAGAGGTGCAGGCTCTCTGAGCTGTGCCAGAGCACGATGGCGCTGTACGGGTCGGGACCTCCCGTGAAACCGATCACGATGGCATCCCAGTCATACGACGTGGTCAATTGGCCGACGAGCTCGCCGAAGTCAATGACCTGCAAGTCGACATTCAGGCCGCTCTCGGTCATCCCCTGGTGGATGATGCCCGTGACCTGTTCGCGAACGGTATTGCCCTGATTGGTGGCCAGCGTGAAGGCAATCTCATTGCCTCGGTCATCCTCGCGGAAGCCGTCATTGTCGCGGTCAGTCCAACCCAGATCATCCAGGAGCGCATTGGCCTGTTCGAGGTCGTACTCGTAGGTAGCGACGTCGGAGTTGTGGAACCCGCCGGTCGCCGGACTGATGGGCGACCACTGCGGATAGCCCAGTCCATGCTGAACCTGCTCGATGATCGCATCTTTATCCACCGCATGAGCCACCGCTCGGCGGAATGCCAGGTTGCTGAACCAGTAGAACTTCTCCTCAGAGACAAAGGCCGCGCCGGATTCTGGATCTATGCCTTGGTTCTGGTTGAAGGTCACGAACGTCGAGCCAAACGTTGGCCCACGGCGATGAATGGTGAAGTTCTCGTCGTCGGCGAGGGGTTCAAGTTCCGCAAACTCGTGGCCAAGCACCCCGTGGATGTCCGCCAGGCCTGATCGGAACGCCTCCAGCTCACTCTCCAGATCCGGCACGATCACCTGGACAATCCGGTCGAGATAGGGCAATCGGTTACCGTCCGCATCGGTCATCCAGTAGTCAGGGTTGCGGCGAAACGCGACACGCTCGCCGGCCACATACTGATCGATCAGGAACGGCCCGGTGCCGACAATCTCAGACGGATCAGTGCTGATGTCCCAGACCTCGTTGAAGGTCCCGGCGTCGACGTAGGTCTGCAGGGTGTGCTGCGGATAGATCGCCGTGGCCATGGAGCGGAGGAATGGTGCAAACGAGACCGGCAGCACGAACTGGACCGTGTAGTCATCGATTGCCGTGACAGTCATGGGCACTTGTTGCCAGTTGCCGTCCTCGTCCAGCAGACGGAAGTTGAATGTCGCGCGCGTAGATGTCGGGATGTCCTCGTTGTAGATGATCTCGTTGAAGGTGAACTCCACATCTGCCGCCGTGAACGGCTCGCCGTCGTGCCAGACGACATCGCGACGCAGATAGAAGGTCCAGGTCAGTCCGTCAGCCGATACGTCCCACGACTCGGCCAGGTTCGGCTGCGGCTCGCCACTGAGCCAGGAGATATCGGTCAGTCCTTCAAACAGGTAGCCCAGCACGCCCGACGAGCCGGCGTCGTTGGACAGGGCCAGGTTGAAGGTCAATGGCTCTGAGATCGTCGCAAACGTCAACGTTCCGCCGTACTCGCCCACTTCATACTCGAACTCATCGGCGTTCGCGCCAAGCTGCGCGACTACATCTTCGTCAGCGGCAGGACTGTCGATGTCGACAGATGTCGCAGGGATGTCGTCGTCGCATCCCGTCGTGAACGCCAATGCCCAGACTGCGATGAGCAGCAGTGAGATACCGAACAATCGCCTCATGCCAAACCTCCGCTGTTCCCGGTGCCATACGAATCTTACCAACGAACGATGGTCGTTCTCGATCAAAGACGCGATCCGGTTTGGGCAACGATTAGGTGTCGGCTAGGCTGAGTCCGACTGACTGCCAACCACTGGAGAACCCAAACATGTCCTTGCCCGAATTTGAGAATGTGCTGCTGGATCGCACCGGCACCGACGACCGCATCGGTGTGGTCACGCTGAACCGGCCCGAGAAGATGAACGCGCTTTCGCAGGAGCTGATCTACGACTTCCGCGACGCGCTTGAGTACTTCGAGGCCGACGACGACGTGCGCGTGCTGATCGTCAAGGGCGCGGGGCGCACCTTCTCCGCCGGCTATGACCTCACACCCGCCGGCGGCTACGGCGCCGACGCCGTGCACAAGCGATTCCGCACCGTCGACGACGACGGCAACCGCCTGATCATGGGTATTCGAGGCGGCATGGCCCGCGTCACGGACATCTGGATGTACTTCTGGAACATGCAGAAGGTGACCATCGCGCAGCTCCACGGCTACGCGATCGCGGGCGGCTTTGAGCTCTCGATGATGGCCGACCTCGTTGTGGCAGCCGAGGACACGCAGATCGGTCACCCCGGCCTGCGCTTCGCCGGCTCACGGACCTCGGCGATCCTGCCCTTGCTGACCAACATGCGCAAAGCCAAGGAGCTCTTCTACACCGGCGACCCAATCCGCGCGACCGAGGCCGCCGAGCTCAACCTGATCAACTACGCCGTCCCGCGCGACGAGCTGGAAGAGAAGACCCTCGCCCTCGCCGAGCGCATCTCTAACCTACCCGCCGACCACCTCGCCCAGCTCAAGGTCCACGTCAACCGCTTCTACGAAAACATGGGCATCTACTCATCGCTGCGCTCCTCAACCGACCTCGACGCAGTCGGAACCTTCACCAGCCAGCACTACGAGTGGTCAAGGAGAATGAGGGACGAAGGCCTCAAGGGAGCCCTCGCCTGGAGAGACGGCCCCTTCGGCGACTACTCGCAGGCCCCACGCAGTCGTTAGAATCACCCGTGTGACGTACGCATGTGCTATGTTGTCGGTGGCTCGAACTACTACACCTCACCCAGAAAGGGCGTGTGGCATGGCTACTGAGCAGCCAACCCGCATGACTGCCAGCGAATGGCAGAAGGCAAGGAGCAAACTTCTCGAACTCTCGCTGAAGGCGCAAGACCACGCTGTGAACCCGAAACTGGACGACTCATCGGCGCCGCCGGACAAGTGAGCGGAGCCGACCTATGCCGGTGCTAGCGATGGTTTTCGATTTCGATGACACGCTAGTGCCGGATTCCACGACTGCGTTGCTCGAGGCCTCTGGAATCGACTCACGGACCTTCTGGACGCAGAGTGCCAAGGAGCTGGTAGAGGCAGGATACGATCCGCCCTTGGCGTATCTGAATCTGCTGCTTCGCGAAGTTGCGCCTGGCAAGCCACTTGACGGCCTAACGAACACACGACTCATGGAGTTTGGCCGTGACGTTGTTGAGCAAACCTGGTTTCCAGGGTTACCGGAGATGTTCGATGAAGTCCGCGCTGAAATTGAGCAATACCGAGACGTGAGCGTCGAGTTCTACGTCATCTCCGGTGGTCTGCAGTCCCTGATCGAAGGCTGTCTGACAGTTCAGAATCACATCGACGGCGTCTATGGCTGCCAACTTGCGGAAAGTGTGGAGACTGGCATGTTGGCTGAAGTGCAACGTTGCGTGACCTTTACTGAAAAGACTCGATTTCTGTTCGAGATTAGCAAAGGGATTGCCGCAGAAGAGGCGCAGACCAAGCCGCACTTAGTCAATCGAAAGATCGACGAAGCGCAACGTCGCGTGCCGTTCGCCAACATGATCTATGTCGGCGATGGTTTGACAGATATCCCTTGTTTCTCGCTCGTCGAAAAGGGGGGAGGGTCGTCGTTTGCCGTCTTCAAGCGTGGCGAGGAGACTGCCAGGCGCTCCTTTCAAGAGCTGCTCACTACCGGCAGGGTCAAGAGCATGCACTACCCGGACTATCGAAGTGGCGCAGAGCTTGGCGAAATCTTGCGCATTGCAGCAGTGTCCAAGGCTGCCGAGTTGCAACTTGCCGCGTCGCACGCGCTCCTGTAGACGAACCCACCTCAGTGCACCCCAATGCCCACCTTCATCGGACTCGACCTCGCCTGGACAACCAAGAACGAAAGCGGCATCTGCTGGCTTGAGGGCGATTCGCGGGAGAATCTGCACTGCACCCGGCTGGAGGTTGCCCCCCGTGGGACAGAGAGTCTGGCTGGGGAAGTAGCCGCGGCAAAACCTGCAGTTGTCACTGTTGACGCTCCCCTTGTCTACACGCCGCAGCGCTGGGCCGATAAGGAGATCAGCAAGATCTTTGGCCGCTACAAGGCGGGCGCTCATTCATCGCACGCGGCCGTACGAAAAGGCTGGACGGCGGGCATTGATCTCGGTCAGGCGCTCAATGCGCGTGGATTCACAACCAATCCGAAGCCAATGCTGCACGACGATCGCCGTGTTCCGGCGGTGGTTGAGGTCTTTCCCCACCCGATTCATGTACGCCTCTTTGGATTGCAGGAACGCATTCCATACAAGAAGAAGCAACAGCGGAGTTGGGAGTTTTGTCAACGGGCGATGCGGCAATACCAGCGACACTTACGCAACTTGATATCAAAAGAAGCGCCTGGGATCCTGGAACACCCTGGAGTCCAGCGACGACTCGATCCCGCCGTAACCGAGTCGCTGATAGGTGTTGCGTACAAGCGCCTTGACGATGCGCTCGACGGTCTCACCTGCGCCATATCAGCCTGGATGATGTGGAATCAACCTGAACGCTGGGAGGGAATAGGTGACGAGAACGGCTGCATCGTCGTCCCTAGAGACCTCGATTGGACCACTAGCGAAAGGTCTCAGAGCCAAGCTAAGCCGGTCCAAGAGCCTCCTGTCTCCTACAGAGCCTCAATCTTTCCGCGAGAACAGCCCCCGGAGCTGCGATCCGACCCGGAGTGGTCGGTCAAGCGAATCCAAGGCGGGCTAGACATCAAAGTCTCCAGCCTGGACGGCAGTTCATCCTGGGAAATCAGGGTGCGACTTGAGGGCGACGATCTGAGCCGTGTGGTCACCGTCGTGGAACGCCTGGAATAGCGGCCAGGCCATTGACGGCAGGTCTCCGAAGAATGCGTGCGGGACGGTGGTTTCGTTATCGATCTCGTCCGGCAGCGCATTACCGACGCTCAGCAGCCGCTCACTGACTCGCGTCACTTGCGCCCGTAGCTCATCGACACCCGACGCCGGAGCCGTGATCTGCCCCGGCGGACCCTTGACCACCGTGCTCCCATTGGCCGTCGCTGCGATGATCTCGGCCACATTCGGCGACGCCGTGATCACGTGGCGCATGATTTCACCGATGCTCCAGGTGCCTTCGTCGTCGGGATCGATCTTGGGGTGAGGGGACCAATCGGCCTGTTCCTGGCTCACGTCCTGAATTGCGTCGATCAAGGCAAACCGCGCGTTGGCCATGCGCAGCCAGATCTGGTCCCATGGCAAGGTCTCAGCGCCGTCGAGGAACTCGGCGCGTTTGCGTTGCATGAACCCATCGACACTGCGGTCGGCCATGAGGCCTAGTCGCCCTGCTCAAGTGCCGCGATGAACTCGTCCGAGGTCACCACGCCGTGTGCGAAGGCCGGCCAGTTGACGTTGATCGTCGCATCCATCTCGGCCTGCGAGAATGCCGCGATCGCATCTGAGATCAGCGTCGCGTGGAAACCCAGCTCGACCGCGTAGCGTCCGGTCGAGTCGATGCAAGTGTTGGCCCGATTGCCCGCGACAACCACACGCTCGATTCCGCGCTGGCCGAGCAGGAACTCGAGATCGGTGTTGGCGAAGCCGCTCGATGTCCAGTGTTCCTGTGCCAGCACATCGCCAGGTTGCGGTGCGACTTCGTCGATCACCTCGACGCCGAAGCTGCCCGCCTCAAAGATGTTCATGCGTTGAATGCCGACATGGCCAGGCGCCGGATGCTTCCAGCCGTCATAGTCGCCGCCACGATTGCTGTGATGATTCGCATAGACCACGAGAATCCCCGCCGCCCGCGCTGTTTCCGTCACCCGCTGCAAGTTGGCAATGGTGTTGGCAGACTCGGCGGTGCCTTTAGTCATCTCATAAAGCTTGCCGCCAGGCTTGAGAAACTCATTGAGCGCATCAACGAGTAGCAAGGCGGTCTCAGACGGTGGAAACGTAGGGTTGCTGGGCATCACTCAATCCAGATCATGTGGTGTGAACTGCTACAGGCTATTGCAGTCCATCGCAGATTATTCGGCGTTCATACGCTGCTCGAGTACACCTCGTCATTGCCGCGCTCCGACGCGGCAATCTCGCCGCATGCCGAGACTGACGTGAGTGCTCGAATCCGCGAGATACCCCCGTTCAAGCCGGGGGCAGGCTCCGCCACAAGCGCGGGTATGACGAAGATCGGACACGGGTAAGACTGGGTTGAGGAATGGCTCAGGCCGTGGTGGTGTTGTTTGCAGAACGTTTCGGCTAACGGAATTCCGGCACAATCTCCTCGATGAAGCGATCCATCTGCTCCGTCCGCTGGAATGCGTTCGACCCCAGCGTGAAGTCGGGAATGATGATTTCGTCGACGCCCGCATCGATGTAGGCCTGAACGGTTTGCTTGATCTCGTCGTTCGAGCCGCCCAGCACCGGACGTCCGCTGGCTCGCACGGGACCGAGGACATCGTCGTTGTCAGTCATCATCAGCAGCGTGCACGCGGAGCGCTGGATTTCGGCCGGATCGCGGTGCACGTCGCTGCAATGTGCGTCCAGCACCGACTGCTTGTGGACCAGCACTTCAGGTGTGCCCCAGACATTCCACTCGTTGGCGTATTGCGCCGTAATCCGCAGGGTGCGCTTCTCGCCGCCGCCACCGATCATCAGGGGCAGAGGCGTCTGGATCGGCTTCGGCTCCAGCGGCGCGTCGATGAACTGGTAGTGCTCGCCGGTGAAATTGGTCTTCTGGTAGCGGAACAGCTCGGTCACAGCGTGGCAGGCTTCCTCGAAGCGGTCCATCCGCTCCTTGAGCGTGCCGAAATGGATGCCGTAGTAGTGATGCTCATTCTCTTGCCAGGCCGCGCCCAGACCGAGAATGAACCGTCCACCCGAGATGATGTCGATCTGCGCCGCCATCTTCGCGGTCACCGCCGGGTGACGATACGTGTTGCCCGAGACCATGTGTCCCAGCTTGACCCGAGGAATGCGCGAGGCGAATGCGGCCAGCGTCGTCCACGACTCGTGGACCATTCCGTCGGAGGCATCCTCGCCGACCGGCTTGTTGGGCATGAAGTGATCGGCGAACCAGATCCGGTCCCAGCCGGTGCGCTCGGCGTGCCGAGCGACGGTCAATACCTCGGCCCAGGGGTTGGATGCGGCTGGCCAGAATCCGAATCGCATAGTGAATGATCCTTCGTCATACGTTCGCTCGATTGCCGGTTGTGAGCGCAGATTAGCGAGTTCACAGTCAGTCGTTGGAGCGCGGTCGGTTAACTGAATGGCAACAGCAGTCAACGACAGGCAGGTAGACAAAGCGCGTAGCATGGTGTCGGCGGATTGCGGGCAACCGAGGCGGTTGCCGCGTTCATGGCCTTCAAACAGCGTTCGGTTGAGAGGCCGTGTCATGCGCACGTTGTTGGTCGTGGAAGATGAACGCCCGCTAGCGGAAACGCTGAGGTTTAACCTCGAGATGGAGGGCTACCGGGTCCGCACCGCCGAGGACGGCATCGAGGGACTCTCGATGGCCCGCGCGCTACAGCCCGACCTGGTCTTGCTGGACCTGATGCTGCCGCGCATGGACGGACTCGACGTACTGCGCGGCATCCGCGAAACCTCGCAAGCGCCGGTCCTCTTGCTCACTGCAAGAACCTCCGAGGCAGACCGCGTCAAGGGACTCGACCTGGGCGCCGACGACTACATCACCAAACCGTTTTCCCTGGCCGAACTCAAGGCTCGTGTGCGTGTGCACCTGCGCCGCAAGCAGGATGTTTCGGTGGACGTTCGAGAGCTGGAGTTCGGCGAGTTCAAGTTGGATCTGAACCGCCGCTTGCTGACCAAACACGGCGAACCGATCGCCCTGCGGCCTAAGGAGTACGAGTTGCTCGCCTACCTGGCGCAGCGCGATGGTCGAGCGTTCACTCGTGACCAGTTGCTGAATGATGTCTGGGACATCTCGTTCGCCGGCGGGACACGCACAGTGGATGTCCACGTACGCTGGTTGCGCAAGAAGATCGAGAAGCCCGACGGACCGCCGCGCCACCTGATCACGGTGCGCGGAGCGGGGTATCGATTCGAGCGGTAAGCGTGCGCACGGTCGTAGTCGGTGTCATTGCACTGTTGCTGGCAGTTGGGCTGCTCGCCTCGGAAGCATCGACGGTCGGCGGTGGGATCGCTCTGGCGTCGGGAATCGCGTTGTGCGCCGCTGGACTCAGAATGAGCGCTCGCTCCGCCGCGCTGCTACGCGAACAATCCGCTGGCCAATCGCAGGCCGCAGAGCGATTGCGCGACGAACTCTCCTCGCGGACGGCGGAACGAGATCAACTGGGGCGCGCCCTCGCCTCCACCGGCGACATGGTGATCGCGCTCGACTCCGATGCCAGGATCCAATACCTCAATCCCATCGCCGAACTCACGCTGCGTTCCGGTCAGCGCGACACGATCGGCTCTCCGTTGCTGGAAGCAGTCGAAGACCCCGACCTGTACGGAGCTGTGCGACTTGCGATTGACGAAGGCACACCTGCCGTCCTGGTCGTATTGCGAGATCGCAGACGATTCCGCACTGTGGTCGCTCCGGTCGCCGACGTTGCCGAATCGGGGCCCTGGTCCGTCGTGCTCGCAATGCACGATCTTTCGGACCTCTATGAGGCAGAAATCGCCAGACGCGACTTCTTCATCAACGCCTCGCACGAGTTGCGGACACCGCTGTCGTCAATATCGGCAGCAGCCGAGACTCTCGAGGTGGCTCGGCGTCCCGAAGACTCGGAGCGCTTCCGTAAGATCATCCAGTCCGAAGCAGAGCGCATGAACCAGCTGGTCGAGGAGATGTTGGCCCTGGCGCGGCTCGAATCGGGCCTGACCGAACCGGAAATCGAAGTAGTCGGCATGGAGACGTTGCTGGAAGACGCCGTCGAGATCATCAGGCCGCAGGCCGAGCGCGAAGGCCTCTCGCTGCTGTACTCCGGTCCCAACGGCGCAGACCAGACGATGATCGTCGCCGATCCCGAGTTAGTCGAGCGGGCGCTACTCAACCTCTTGCACAACGCCGTCAAGTTCACCGAGAAGGGCGGATCGATTGAAGTGCTCTCCGAGATGGGCGATGCCTCTGATCCTGCGCCCATGGTCTGGATCCAGGTACGGGATACCGGAGTCGGGATCGAGCCGACTGAGCAATCACGCATATTTCAGCGCTTCTACCGCGTCGACCGCGCACGACAGTCGGGCGGCGGCACCGGCCTCGGCCTGGCAGTCGTCCGGCACATCGCCGAGGTCCACGGAGGCGCGGTCTCGCTGCAGAGTGCGCCCGGCATCGGATCGACCTTCGGCTTCAGTGTGCCGCTCGCGCAACAGAGCTGAGCCCGGCCCGCGGGAGACCGGTGCGTAACCTCCAATTCCCCTCTCCCCCCCTTGCGGGGGGAGATGTCACGGAGTGACAGAGGGGGGGTCAGCTGGCGACGACCAGATAGGGCCAAGAGGCAGGGAACCCCCCTCTGCCCCCGGGTCAAGCCCGGGGAAGGCTTTCGGCATCTCCCCCGCAAGGAGACCGATGCAAAACCTCTCAACCGCCCCCGCCACCGAGCGGGGGCCCGCTCCTTCCCCTGCTCCTGCACGGAGATCATCCTGACCGCCTGCATCTGGTCACCTGGAGCAAGTCGGTGCTGCCGTGTGCGGGCCAAAGCGGGTCCCCGCTCGGTGGCGGGGACGGGAGACTGAGATGTGCATCAGTCTCTGGGAGAGGGAGTCAACAATCAGGCGCAACTCAACCATTTGCGCACAGGTCTCCTTTCGGCAATAACCCACTCTTAACTGCCCGTTATCCGCATGGTTAACGCGAACCCGGTCACAGGACTGAAGCTGTGCATCGCGCCTGGCGTGCATCGCGCCTGGTGCGCAGTGTGGCGAGCGCTCAGGAAGAGCGAGCCACAAGTGGTGTGTCCGGCATCGAGACTCGCCGGTCACAGAGCGAGAGGAGCGTGATCGTCTTGGAAATCGCAAACAACAGGCTGTCAACGCGGTGGCTGCCGCTGTTGATCGTCGCCCTGCTGGCAGGAGCCATGCTGCTCGTCGCCTGCAGCGGAGATGACGAGCAACAGCAAACAGTGGCCCAACAGGACCAGGAACAGGATCAGCCCGCGGCAACCAGCGCCGCCGAGGACCAGCAGCAGGATCAGCCCGCGCCAACCAGCGCCGCCGAGGACCAGCAACAGACCGAGCAACAGCAGGCGGCCGTCACTGCGGCGCCGACCCAGCAACAGCAACAGGAAACCCGCGAACAGCTGTCAGGGGTCGAGGGTGAAATCCAGGTCGACGGTTCCTCGACTGTCTTCCCGATCACCGAGGCCATGGCCGAAGAGTTCGGCAACCTCACCGACCGCGGCGTGCGCGTCACTGTCGGCGTCTCCGGCACCGGCGGCGGGTTCAAGCGCTTCTGCGCCGGCGAGACCGACATCTCCGACGCTTCCCGCCCGATCAAGGACTCCGAGGTCGAACTCTGCACCGAGGCCGGCATCGACTTCATCGAGGTTCCGGTCGCTTTCGACGGACTGACCGTCGTGATCAACCCCGACAATGACTGGGTCGACTTCCTCACTGTTGAGGAACTGAACCACATCTTCCGTCCCGACGACTTCGCCACCACGTGGGCCGACGTCCGCGCCGGCTTCCCCGACACGGAGATTTCGCTCTACGCGCCGGGCGCCGACAGCGGCACCTTCGACTACTTCACCGAGGCGATCAACGGCGATGGCGGTGTCCACCGCTCCGACAACACGACCTTCTCCGAGGACGACAATGTGCTCGTCCAGGGTGTGGCCTCGGACCGCGGCGGCATCGGCTACTTCGGCTTCAGCTACTACGCGAACAACGCTGACGCGCTCAAGGCGGTTCCGGTCGTCAACGACGCCGGCGAGGCGATTACCCCCTCCAACGGGACGATCAACGACGGCTCCTACAACCCGCTCTCGCGACCGCTGTTCATTTACGTCTCGGTCGCCTCGCTCGAGCGTGAGGAAGTTGCCGCGTTCGTCGAGTACTTCCTGACCGACGGGACCTGGCTGGTCGACACGCCTGAGGTTGGCTACGTCCAGCTACCGGCTGACATCTACGCCGCCGCGCTGGACCGAGTGCAAGGCCGCGTCAGCGGCTCGGCCATGGCCGCCGCCGTGGAAGGCGCTTCCCTGGGCCAAATCTTCGGCGTCGAAGGTTCGCAGTCAATGGTCGCTGATCTCTCAGCACTCGAAGGCGAAATCCAGGTCGATGGTTCCTCGACCGTCTTCCCGATCACCGAGGCCATGGCCGAAGAGTTCGGCATCCTCACCGACCGCGGCGTGCGCGTCACCGTCGGCGTCTCTGGCACCGGCGGCGGCTTCAAGCGCTTCTGCGCCGGCGAGACCGACATCTCCGACGCCTCCCGCCCGATCAAGGACTCCGAAGTCGAGCTCTGCACCGAGGCCGGCATCGAGTTCGTCGAGGTCCCGGTCGCCTTTGACGGTCTGACCGTCGTGATCAACCCCGACAACGACTGGGTCGACTTCCTCACGGTTGAGGAACTGAACCACATCTTCCGCCCGGACGACTACGCCACCTCGTGGGCCGACGTCCGCGACGGCTTCCCCGACCTGGAGATTTCGCTTTACGCTCCGGGCGCCGACAGCGGCACCTTCGACTACTTCACCGAGGCGATCAACGGTGATGGTGGTGTCCACCGCTCCGACAACACGACCTTCTCTGAAGACGACAATGTGCTCGTCCAGGGTGTGGCCTCGGACCGCGGCGGCATCGGCTACTTCGGCTTCAGCTACTACGCCAACAACGCCGATCTGCTCAGGGCCGTACCAGTCGTGAATGCTTCCGGCGACGCCATCACGCCGTCCAACGGGACGATCAACGACGGCTCCTACAACCCGCTCTCGCGACCGCTGTTCATTTACGTCTCGGTCGCCTCGCTCGAGCGTGAGGAAGTTGCCGCGTTCGTCGAGTACTTCCTGACCGACGGGACCTGGCTCGTCGACACTCCTGAGGTTGGCTACGTCCAGTTGCCTGAGCCGATCTACGCTGCCGCACTCGACCGAGTGCAGAACGGCGTCGTGGGCTCCGCAATGGCCGAAGCCGAAGACGCCGCCCTGGCGGCAATCTACGGCGCGGAGTAACCGCAGCCCGGCGAGACATAGTCTCTACATCTGCGCGCCCCGATTGATCTGCATCCTTTGCAGACCGATCGGGGCGCCGCAGCGGCTGCAGTGCATCCCCGGACGCGGTTCCCCTGCTGACTTACTGGTTGTTAACCCTGATATCTGGTTGAGCAAATAATTTGCTCCCATCACCTGCCTTCCCACCACCGGGCACACCCTGCCTGATCGGTAGCGAGACTCAACATGGCAGCACGGCAGCCCAACGAGCCGCAAGCGCAACCACCGCAGGACACCGTCCGCTCCCTCCTGGCCGAGCTCTGGCGCGACCGACTGCAACCCTCGCGCCCTGGCAGTGGCCGAGAGACCTCGGCCGGCCGAGTCATTCACGCTGCCTTGTTCCTGACCGCTACCCTCTCCGCCTTCGTCACCATCGGCATCGTCCTGGTCCTGATCTTCGAGACGGTCGAGTTCTTCCGCGAAGTTCCGTTCCTCGACTTCTTTGGCTCGACCAAATGGTCGGCCCTGTTCGCCGAGAAACAGTTCGGCGTCTGGGCGCTTGTCTGGGGCACCGGGATGATCGCTTTGATCGGCCTCGTGGTGGCCATTCCCCTTGGGCTAATGGCCGCCGTGTTCCTCAGCGAGTACGCGCCGCCGCGGGTTCGTGCGATCGTCAAACCCATCCTGGAAATCCTCGCCGGCGTGCCGACCGTCGTCTTCGGCTATTTCGCCTTGGTTTCGGTGTCTCCGGTGATTCGCGACATCTTCGGCCAGGACGTCGGCATCTACAACGCGCTCTCGGCCGGCATCGTGGTCGGCTTGATGATCGTGCCGATCATCGCTTCACTCTCCGAGGATGCCATGAGGGCCGTCCCCCGCTCATTGCGCGAAGGCGCCTACGCGCTCGGCTCAACCCGCATGGAGGTCTCCCTCCGCGTCGTCCTGCCGGCGGCCTTCTCTGGCGTCGTCGCTTCAATCATCCTCGCCGCATCACGCGCCGTCGGCGAAACCATGGCCGTGACCATCGCCGGCGGAGGCAACCCCCAGTTTGGTGTCAACCCGCTTGAAGCAGTTCAGACCATGACCGCCATGATCGTCCAGCTCTCGCTCGGCGACACTCCGACCACCTCCATCGAGTTCAAGGTCCTGTTCGCCGTCGCGATGACCCTCTTCGTCCTCACCCTGGTGATGAACATCGTCGCCCAGTGGGTCTCGCGCCGCTTCCGGGAGGAATACGAATGAGCGCTGCTGCTCCGTCAGCTCAACTGACTGCGTTCTCGCCCCGGGTCCGCATTCGCCGTAGTTTCTCGGTCGGCTTCATGGTGGCCGCGCTGTTGGCCATCGCCATTTCCATGATCATGCTCGGCGCGCTGGTGGTCGAGATCGCCGTCGACGGTGCCGCCCGGCTCTTCACCGACGGCACCGCCGTCGAGCGAGAAGCGCGCGGCGGCGGCATCGTCACCGATCTGCCCACGCCCGTCGGCATGGCCTGGATGACCTGGGCATTACCCGTCGCCATCCTCCTGCCCTTCATCGGTCCGCGACTGCTAAACAGCCTCGTACCCGGATTGCCCCGGCTCGCAGAACGGCTCATCGGTCTGATCGTCCTCGCGCCGGCCGCAGTCTTCATTCACATTCTCTACGTGCGCTTCGAGTCGGCCTACTTGATCGACTACGCCAGGGCCGTCGGCATCGATGGCGCTAGCGGCAACCTCCTCCAGCTATTCGGCGAGGCGTCAGGCTTCCAGATCGTCCGCCTGCTGGTCATCGGCATCCTCCTGCCGCTCGGGATCCTGGCAGCCGGCTGGTTCTGGTCGCAGCGGATGCGTAAGCCCTCCATGTTGATCCCAGCGATCATGATCATTGCCTGGGTCGTCTACCTCTTCATCGACCCCTGGTTCCTCTCCTCCTTCCCCTCCCGCAAACCCGCCGATGCGGGCATCTTCTCCGCCGTCACCGGCACCCTCTACATGATGGTGATCACCGCCGCCATCGCCTTCCCCCTCGGCGTCGGCGCCGCTATCTACCTCGAGGAATACGCCAGACGCAACTGGTTCTCACGAATGATCCAGATCAACGTCTCCAACCTCGCCGGAGTGCCATCGATCATCTACGGACTGCTCGGACTCCAGGTCTTCGTCCGAGTCCTCGAGTTCGAACGCTCCGTCCTCGCCGGAGCCTGCACTATGGCCCTCCTCGTCATGCCGATCATCATCGTCTCCGCCCAGGAAGCCCTGAGAACCGTCCCACCCTCCATGCGAGAAGCTGCCTACGCCGTCGGCGCCACACGCTGGCAGGTGATCCGTTTCCACGTCCTGCCCTACGCCTTCGGAGGCATGCTGACCGGCAACATCCTCGCCATGTCCCGAGCCATCGGCGAGACCGCTCCACTGATCGCCATTGGAGCCCTCACATTCATCGCCTTCCTGGCCGACTCACCCACCGACGACTTCACCGTCCTCCCCATCCAGGTCTTCAACTGGGTCGCCCGTCCCCAGGCCGGGTTCCACGAGATCGCCGCCTCCGCCATCATCGTCCTGATGGTCATCCTGCTCCTGATGAACGCCGCAGCGATCATCATGCGCCAACGCACCCGCACCGACTGGTAAATTCATAGTGCACCCGACGACGCCGGCCTTCGGGACAAGGAGCCTCTGATGGCACGCAATTTCTTCACCATGATGAAGTCGACTGCGCCCAGCGCCACCGAACCTTCGACCGCCGAGCGAACAGTCGCGCCGCCCCCGCCAAGCATGAAACAAGACGCCGCCGCCGGAGTCGGAGTCCATCTCGACCCCACCCTCGAAGCCGTCCGACACGACTTCACCGAAGAAGTCGAAATGGCGCTCGAACTGCGTGATGTCTCCGCCTTCTACGGCTCCTTCCAGGCGATCGACAGGATCACACTGCCAGTGCCCAGGAACCGAGTCACCGCCCTGATCGGCCCCTCCGGCTGCGGCAAGTCCACCCTGCTGCGCTGCTTCAACCGCATGAACGACCTGATCCCCGGCGCCCGAATCACAGGCCGAATCGACTTCGGAGGACGCAACCTGGTCGATCCCAACGTCGACGCCGTCGAGGTCCGCCGACGGATCGGCATGGTCTTCCAGAAACCAAACCCATTCCCCAAGTCGATCTACGAGAATGTCGCCTTCGGAGCCCGGATCAACGGTTACTCCGGAGACATGGATCGCCTCGTCGAGGACTCGCTGCGCCGCGCCGCGCTCTGGGATGAGGTCAAGGACGAGCTGGACAAATCTGGTCTGGCGCTCTCCGGTGGTCAGCAGCAACGACTCTGCATTGGCCGAGCCATCGCTGTGCAGCCCGAGATCATCCTCATGGACGAACCCGCCTCTGCCCTCGACCCCGTCGCCACGCTCAAGATCGAGGACCTCATGCGCGAACTGGCCGAGGACTACACGATCGTCGTCGTCACCCACAACATGCAACAAGCCGGCCGCGTATCCGACTACACGGCGTTTCTGCTGGCCGGCGAGGAGCGCGTGGGACGCCTGGTTGAGTTTGGGCCGACGCAAGATATCTTCACGAATCCGCTCGATCAGCGGACCGAAGATTACATTACCGGCAGGTATGGCTAACCTGCCACTTAAGGCAATGTTGTCAGGGCAATCTTGCAAGCGGCCCGAAGAGTGAGGGGTATATGTCAACCGTCCGGGTGACGTACTCCGCTGATCGCGCTGAGGTCTTGGATCGCCTGCGCCTGCAGCATGCACGAGCCGACCGCTCCATCGTGGACGCGATGCAGGCCCTCTTGCGCCGTGATCTGGTGCTCGCACGACAGGTCTGCGAAGCCGACCATGATGCCAAAACAGTTCGCTACGCGATCGAAGAAGCGGTCACCAGCATCATCGCGTTGCAACAGCCGGTCGCAGGTGATCTGCGCGAGTTGATGTCGATCGTTGCGATCGCGCTCAATCTTGAACGGATCGCCGGGCACGCCGAGGGCATCGCCCGCAACGCCATCTTCCTCGAGGACAATCCCGTCGCCGCGACCGAACCCGACCTCTGGCGAATGGCCGACGTGGTCCGCGAGATGCTGCAGTCGGCAACGCGTTCATTCCTCGATCGAGACCAGGACCTCGCCCGCCTGACGGTCGAGCGAGACGACGAAGTCGACGACATTTATGGCGACATCCATGAGCGCTTGATCGCACGCATCGCCGACGCGGAAGGCGACGCCGACGAGTCCGACGCCATCACCCACGTCCTCTGGTGTTCGCACAACCTCGAGCGAATCGGCGACCGCGCGCTCAACATCTGCGAGCGCACCATCTTCCAGGTCACCGGAAGATTCGAGCGAGTCCACGGTCCCGATTACGACCCAGACTCCTGACGTCACGAGCGGCTTGATCGTCCTAGCCTTCGGACATGGAAGCTCTGGTCATCGCCCTGATTCGCGTCGCCGGTTCGTTGCCGGTTTTGCGCTGGGCCTTTGTCGGCGGCTTGATCGCCGTCTTCATCGACCTCTCCGACCTCTTCCTCCGACAGGCCATCGACCTCGGCGGGCTCTCCAACTACCAGGAGTGGGACAAGTGGGTCGACCAGGTCTACATCTGGCTCTTCCTCGTGGTCGCGTTGCGATGGTCGGGCTGGGAACGCCGAGTCGCACTGGGTCTGTTCGGCTGGCGGCTAATCGGGTTCGTCGCCTTCACCGCCGGAGCTGGACGCGAGATCCTGATCTACTTCCCTCACGTCTTCGAGTTCTGGTTCCTCTTCGTCGCCGCGAGACCACACTGGCCCGTAAAGCTGCGCCCCGGTTGGGCCCAGGCCGCCGACGGAACACCCGCGCCACTGACCCGACCCGAGGCCATCCGCTGGCTGCTCTTCCTAGCCGCCCTCAAGATCTTCCACGAGTACACGCTGCACACGGGCAAGTGGTTCGACAAGTGCGCACCAATCGAGTTCCTCGAAAACATCGGAAAGTGCATCGGCCCCATCTAACCAATCTCGACTCCTAGCCCCCTCCACCTCCGTCATTCCTGCGCAGGCAGGAATCACGAACCAACCAACCAACGGCCCCAGCAAAACTGGGCAGGCGTCCCACCCAACCGCGGCGAGCGTGCCTTCTCCTCTCTTGCAGGGGGATCTGGCCCCTGTCTGGGTTTGGGGGCTGGTTGCGGGTGTGCGGGGCCGGTCCCCACGCTGGTCGGGGATTGGGAATGCTCGCACGAAGAAAAACGGGCGCAGCTGGGGTATTAGGGAGGTTCGTCCTCATCCTGGTTGGATCCTTCCTCGTCTTCGTCGTCGGGCTCAGATTCAGTGTTGGCTTCCGCTTCCGTGTCGGTCTGGGTTTTGGCCGCGGCTTCTTCCCTCTCGATCAGGGCATCGAGGTCTTCGTCGCTCAAGCTGGCGATCGCGTAGGGGCCGTCCGGGATCGCGGATTGCGGGGGTTCGGGGTCGCAGGCGAAGAAACCGGGGTGGTCAGGACGGGGGAAGAGGTCGAGGAGCCGGGCGAGGGAATCGAGGGCGCGGACCTGGACGTAGCCACGTTCATCGGAGCTGTTGGCGATTTGCCAATAGCGCTGATGGATGGCCTGCGGAGACGCTTGAGGCAGGGCGTGAGGTATGGCCTGCGGGGCGGTTTGCGGGATGGGCATGGGCTGATCCGTTCGGCGGTCGTGTCTCTGAGGTTGACGGTATGAGAACATACATTCTTTTTCAGTTGCTGAGTTGACGGAGGTCCACATGATGGGGGGAGCAGGACTGGCGAAGGGCATCCGCTCATATGTACTGTTGCTGATCTGAACGAAGCGACGGGCGTCCGCCGAGGCGAGAAGGGATCGGATTCGATGCGAGCAGCGACTATGCGGAAGCGGATGTTGAGGCGGCTGGCGGATTTCCGCGCAGGTCGGGGATTTCGACCGACGGAGCGGCAGCGCGAGCTGTACGAAGCGCTGATTGGCGGTCCGGATCCCGGCCTCACCCTGCTCGGCTACGGCGGCGCCATGGGCGGCGGCAAAACCAGAGCCATCGCCGAACTTGCCATCGACGCCGCGCTCATGCACCCCGGCAACAACATCCTCGTCGCCCGACACCACCTCTCCGACCTCTCCTCGACCACTATGAAGGAGTTCTTCCAGGTCTGTCCGCCCGAACTGATCCAGCGACGCCAGCAGGCCCCGACCTCGCTCGTCCAGCTCCGCCTGCCCGGCTGGGCGCGCAACCAACATTCAACCGTCAACTTCCGCCACCTCTCCGACTGGCAGGGCCTCGGCTCCCAGCAGTACGGCGCCGTCCTGATCGACGAAGCCGGTCAGGTCGACGAAGACGCCGCCCTGATGCTGCTCACCCGCCTGCGCCACCCGGCCCAGCCGCAGCGCTGGTTCGTCGCCGCCTCCAACCCCTGGCCCGGCTGGTTCCAGCGCTGGTTCCTCCACCGTGAACTACCCGAAGACGCCCTCCGCGAAGCCAGCGGACAGGTCGCCTTCATCCCCGCCAAAATCGCCGACAACCCACACCTGCCCGACAACTACGCCCAGCTCAACCACGCCCTCCTCCCCCAACAATGGCGCGACCGCTTCATCGACGGCCGCTGGAACGCCCTCATGGGCCGCGTCTACCCCGACTTCGACCCCAACCGCCACTGCTGGCCAGGCCCCCTCCCACCATTCACCCACATCATCGGCGGCCTCGACTTCGGAGGCCAAACCGACACCTCCCACCACACCGCCGGAATCATCGCCGGCCTCACCCGCTCCCCCTTGCCATCTCCCCCCCTTGCGGGGGGAGATGGCGTAGGCAGAGGGGGGGTCTCCCCCCTCCTTCATTCCTGCGCAGGCAGGAATCACGAACCGCCCAAGCCCATCAACGACACCACCCGCCAGCCGTCCCCCAGCCGTCGGCACGCGATCCCCTCTCCCCCCCTTGCAGGTGAAATGCCGCGCCCCTTCCCATCTCCCCCCGCTCCGCGGGGGGAGATGTCACGGAGTGACAGAGGGGGGCTCCCTCCCTCTCTTCCCAGTCCCGGCCCCACCCGCCCCTTCCCCTCTCCCCCCCTTGCGGGGGGAGATGGCGCAGGCAGAGGGGGGGTCCTTCCCGCAGGCAGAGGGGGGGTCGCCCATCCCTTCACCCTCATCCGACTCGCCGAGTTCGAAGACCGCGGCCCCGGCGTCATCCAACGGCTCGAACAATGGCAGCGACAATGCCAGCAGCGCTTCGGTCCCATCCGCTGGGCCGCCGACCGCTCGCAATCCGCCTGGATCGACCACCAGCGGCGGCAGGGCATCCACGTCGTCCCCGCCGCCGGCAACCCCGGCTCCGTGCTCTACGGCATCAACCTCGTCCACGAACCTCTCGCCGCCGAACCGCCCGCATCGTTCTACACCGAGAACCTCACCAGTTTCCCCAAGCGCATGCAGGAGTACGTCTGGCAAACCGGCGACGATCCCGATCCCAAACCCCGAAAAAAGAACGACGACCTCCTCGACGCCGACCGCTACATGCACGAACTCCTCCAACAAGTGCCCCACCCCACCGGTCGTCCCGGAATCCAGCTCATCCACTCGCCCCGCGGCATAGATGCCCGCTGGAGACCGACATGAGACACCGCAACTTGCTTCATCCGCTCACGAGAGCGGGTTCCGACTCCGTCTGTTTTGATCGCTCTTGATCTAGGCCAGTTGATCGGTCTAAGACTAGGCCACTCGGAGGCGGACGTGGTCTCTCCCGATGGTGGTTGCTAGGCCTCACCTCCCGCCTGCTGCGGCGACGTGGTGGTTGGCCGCGCGTGTCTGGTCCGGTAGGACTGACCGCGGGTGGTGA